>SMVA01003118.1_pt1 | contig 16422 bp, 15 predicted proteins | sample 2456451 | NCBI WGS metagenome assembly SMVA01 (sample SAMN11095933, study PRJNA526329) | marine sediment metagenome | biome: Marine sediment; feature: Surficial sediment; material: Deep marine sediment; isolation source: Hadal surficial sediment | place: Pacific Ocean | collected 2014-05 | depth...
CCAGCGCTCTCGTCCGGGTCAAGGATGCGGCCGTCGATCAGGTGCACGGTGCGCGCACAGCGCGCGGCCAGGCCCGGATCGTGGGTGATCAGCACCAGGGTGGTGCCATGGCTGCGCTGCAGGTCGAACAAGAGGTCGATCACGTGGCCGCCGGTCGCGCCATCCAAATTACCGGTCGGCTCGTCGGCCAGCAGCAGGTCGGGCTCCGGCGCGAAGGCCCGGGCCAGGGCGACGCGCTGCTGCTCGCCGCCGGAGAGCTGACCGGGATAGTGGGTCAGCCGGTGGTCCAGGCCGACCTGATCGAGACAGGCCTGGGCCCGCTCGAAGGCGTCGGCGCGCCCGGCCAGCTCCAAGGGCACGGCCACGTTCTCCAAGGCGGTCATGGTCGGAATCAAGTGGAAGTCCTGGAACACGATGCCGATCGTGTCCCGGCGGAAGCGGGCGAGCCCGTCCTCGGTCTTGGTGCCCAGATCGGCGCCCCCCACCACCACCGTGCCGCCGGTGGCCTGTTCCAGCCCGGCCACGATCATCATCATGGACGACTTGCCGGAGCCCGACGGCCCGACCACGCTCAGGGTCTCGCCCCGGGTCACCTCCAGATCCAGGCCGCGCAGGATGTGAACCGGGCCCGCCGCCGAGGGCAGGGTCAGCTCCAGCCGGTCGAGCCGGATCATGGCGTGATTGTCGGTTGTGGTCACGGTCTCGCCGCAAAGCTGCTTGAGAGGTACCCCTGGGTTCCGCATATGGCCCGTGGGGGGGCCGTGTCAACGGGTTGCGCGGTTGAACCGGGCCCCGGCGATCGAGCCGAGCCCGGTCGGTGACGCCCCGAAGGCCGTTGAGACCTCGCCCGAACATTTGGAATAGCCGGTAGCGTCCCGAACCACGGACGGTGCCCGATGGCTCAGTTCAACGAGACAGAGCCGATCCTTTGGCCCGGCGGTTAAGTCGGCTTTCTGGGGCAAAGCCGCCCCATCGCGCCGTCGCCCAGGACCGCTGCTTGTAGCCAGACCCAGACATTCGCGGTTCGTCGAATGCCAACGCACTTTGGCATGTCGGGATGCCGGTGGTGGGAATCGTCCACAGCATCAGAAGCAGAAGTGGAGCCAATCGGTTAGGCGGCAAAATTCGTTGTGAAACCAGTGGTGCGAAACCGTAGTCGGCTCATGTTCACGTGATGGAATGACCAGAGCTAACACATGGACCCAATGTAGTCGTAGATATGTACTGCGATTTCTTGGATAACGTCATCCTGTTCTCTTTCTTCAACGCTAAAACCATGAGACGCCCCCTCGATCCATCGTACATTAGCCCGTTCGCCAAGGGTCGCCGCAATGTCGTTAATTTCTGCTTCTGTTCCAAGGCTGTCTTCGGTTCCTTGAATAAATAAAATGGGCAGTGTCGCGCTATCAATGTGTGCAGAACGAGCAGGGTCGCCCTTCCTCGGGAATGAGAGTGAGATTATAGCTTTCGCACTTAGACTATCTTCCGCGTCGGCAATTGAGGTCATAAGTGCACTCACAGAGTGACCGCCTACGAAAAGGGGAACACCTGGGTATTCTTTGGCAGCACAGGAAAGAGCCGCACGCACTGTTGCTATCAATACCTCATCTGAATCGGTAGGCATGTCAGAGTATGGAATGAAATCAGGCTTGTCAGAATACGGATATTCAAATCGCAGCGTAGCAACACCTTGATCACCCAGCGCCGATGCGAGACCGGACATAAATGGAACCCGCATGTTCGATCCCGATCCGTGGCCTAAAACGAACAAGCCAATGGAATTGTCCGGTTGGCTTAGGATACCTGACACTCTTCCGATAGAGGGAACCTCAATCGCAAGCTCTCTATCAATTCCCATTTCTGCACCTGCGTTGTGGTTTTCGCCACAGTATTTTCGCGTGATAGGATTGTCCAGCTAAGTGACCGTGTAGTTGGTTGTTCGGTTGGCCCAACGACTGCTCCGGGTCACACCTGGCCGTTCCGGGTACCTTCGGTGAATGTCTGCGTTGCAACGTGCTCCAGACTCCTCACCGCGCCCCTTTTGTACTATCGTCGTCGGCCAGAAAAGCGGTGATCCGGGAAATGTCGGATAACGCAGTCCCAGCGAAGTGAAGCTGGCCCGGCCCGGCGTCCTGCGCGCGGGACGCGGCCGGATCGAGGGAGACCATGGGAAAGCGGCGGTGGCTTGCGATGATGATCGCCGGGACCCTGTGGGCGGGCCCGGCGGCGGCCCACGAGGCCGAGGGACACGCCGCCTTTTTGGTGGTCGAGGCGGACACGGGCGCGGTGCTCGAGGCCGAGAACGCGACCCATCTCTGGTACCCGGCTTCCCTGACCAAGATCATGACCGCCTACCTGGTCTTCGAGGCGCTCGCCACGGGCCGGCTCGATCTGGACCAGACGGTCTTGGTCTCCCCCCATGCGGCCGCCCAGCCGCCCACCAAGCTCGGCTTCGGCCGTGGCAAGAGGGTCTCGGTCAGACTCCTTCTGAAGGCCATGATCGTGCGCTCAGCCAACGATGCGGCGGTGGTTCTCGCCGAGGCTGTGAGCGGCAGCGAGGCCGCCTTCGCAGCGGCCATGACGCGCAAGGCAGGCGCGCTCGGCATGACCCAGACTGTGTTCAGGAATGCCTCGGGCCTGCCGGACGACGGGCAAGTCACCACGGCCCGCGACCTGCTGATCCTGGCGCGCGCCCTGATCGCTGACTTTCCTGACCGCTTCGGGCTCTTCGGCCAGCGACAGTTCACGCTCGGCGGGCGCACCCATTCGACCACCAATGGCTGGATGCAAGGCTATAGGGGCGCCGAGGGCATCAAAACCGGCTTCACCTGCGGCTCGGGGTACAACTTGCTGAGCGCGGCCAAACGCAAGGGACGCCGGCTGATCGCCTTGATCCTGGGGGCCAAGAGCTCGGGCGAGCGCAACAGCCGCATGACCAAGCTGATGAATGCGAGCTTCGCCAAAGCACCGCCATCGGCGGAGGCCGCTGTCCTTTTGGACCAGCTTCCCAGGGAGCAAAGCAGGGTTGTGCCCACTATTCTGTCCGCCGGCGAATGCGCCAGTTCAGCCGTCATCGGTGGCGGGCACCTGCCGGGCTGGGGCGTGGTCTTCGGTTCCTTTGTGAGCAAAGCCAAGGCAAACCAGACGATCAAGCGAAACCGAAAAGTCCTGAAGACCCTGGCCCGGCGCGGCCGCCCGGCCATCATTCCCAAGGCGCGCAAGGGTCCGCGGCGCTACTCTGCCCTGCTCGTCGGTCTCAAGCAGGCCGACGCGGGCCAGGCCTGCCAGCGGCTGCGGTCGCAGGGGATTTACTGCCTTGCGCTCCGGCCCAAGCAACTCAACAATCAAAAGGCGATGTGGCGCTAAGGCAGTGTCCGATTACGTCGACCGGAGTCCGGTCGAAGACGCCCCCGAGGGCAATTGAGACCTCGCCCGAACACTTGGGACCGCGAGCGTGTTTCGAATCCCATGCATCTTGACGCCGGCTCGAATCCACCGCACGGTCTATCTTAGGCTGCCAAATTGGGATCAATGGCCAGGCCTTCGATCGATGCACGATCGTGCAACCGTCATCGGCAATGGGCGGGAGCTCCCTGGGAAATTTCGTAGGGGACCGCGATATTGATGAACATTAACAAAACAGATGCCGTTGTTGTTGGTCTATTTACTGTACTGTACATTCTTCTTTGTATAATTTTCTATTCTGAAACAATAAATTTTTTGGAGAATCACATAAGCCCTGATGGATACATCGAATTTCCCGTTGTCGTTTTTATGATGATATATATTTCGGCATTATTGTCCGCATTGACTCCGGTGTTGTTATATAGAGATTTAGCACGAAATCGCGTTGTACCCAAGGACTTCATAATCGTCAGTTTTGCTATATTAATTCATTTGTTATTATATATATGGTGGGGAGAAAAGCATTCTGAGAACGACATATTTGAATGGTCGACGTTTGTTCTCGCCTTATCGGCTTCCATATTCTTTCTGTTTAGTGGCAAGGGGTTTGATTGGATCAGATATGGTTTTTCTGCTCTCTTTTTTATGTTTGCAATGGAGGAGGTGAGTTGGGGTCAACAAATTTTCAGTTGGACTTCACCGGCGTTTTTTGAAAAATACAATACCCAGAACGAAACGAATCTACATAATTTCTTAAGTCCTGTGATAGGGAATTTTTATATTGCCTTTTTTCTGATAATTTTTGTCTTTCTGAAATGGCAAGGGAAGTATGCGGTCAGCGATATCCTGCTGAAGTCCACCTATTTGAAGCGTATTTTTCAGCTCAGTGACAAAGCGAAACTGTGGGCTTTCGCATCCTTCGCGTGCGTCGCGTCGATGATACCGTTTCTCGGTCTGGAATATGTGGAAGAAATATTTTCGATTTTGGGGTTTTTCGTTTCTATACATATGTTTTCCAACCGGGGTCTGGCTTGACGGATTGATCGTCGGACCGTTCCGGGTCCCCTCGGTGTCGGACCGTTCCGGGTCCCCTCGGTGTCGGACCGTTCCGGGTCCCCTCGGTGCATGCCTGCAGTGTGGCGTGCTCCAGACTCCTTTGGATCGGACAATTCATCTCGATCTGGTCGATCGGATCGAGGCGCGTGTGACGAGAAAGACCGCCATCGGTGGGAAAATTCGGTGGGTTTAGACCGCGACCAAGGCCGTCTCCTCGGCGCCGATGCTGGCGGTCGTGACGCCGGAACCGGCCCGGGTTCTCGTGCCAAGTGGCTTGGGACGTTGCTCGGGGCTCCCCACAAGGCCCAGGAACTGGCCGAGCGAACGGGCCTCGCGGTTGAACCGGGCCCCGGCGACTGTTATCTGCAGGGGGCCGGAAGAAACGGGACCACGAGTTTCGCCAATGCAATTCCAACGACCCTACCAGCCGCCAGCCACCGTCCGGGCCGTCCTCTGGGCCCTTGTGCTGATCAGCGCCGCTCTCTTGCCGTCCCGGGGGGCCGAGGCGCGCCCGCTCAAGATCCTGGCTTTCGGCGACAGCCTGACCCACGGCTATGGACTGCCCGCCGGCGAGACCTTTCCCGAGCAGTTGCAACGGGCCCTGGCGGTCCAGGGCCGGCCGGTGGTGGTGATCAACGGCGGCAACTCGGGGGACACCACGGCCGCCGGGCTGGCGCGGCTCGACTGGGCGCTGGCCGACCGGCCGGACCTGGTGATCGTCGAATTCGGCGCCAACGACATGCTGCGCGGCCTGGACCCGGGCCAGACCTATGACAATTTGGACGCGATCCTGTCCCGGCTGGCGGCCAAGCGGCTGCCGGTGCTGCTGACCGGCATGGTGGCGCCGCGCAACCTGGGCCGGGACTACGCCGCCCAGTTCGATGCGGTCTTTCCCAGGCTGGCCGAGGCCCACGGGGTGGCGTTCTATCCGTTCTTTCTGGACGGGGTGGCCTTGGACGGGTCGCTCAACCAGCGCGACGGCATGCATCCCAACGGCCGCGGCGTGGCGGTCATCGTGGAGCGCCTGGTCCCGGTGCTCCAGCCCTTGCTGGACCAGGCCTGGGGCGGGACGGCCGGCGCCGGTGGCTGACCAGGCTCCAATCGCCGATGCCGCCGAGGGCTTCGCGGCGGCCCTGGCCACGGGCGCGGACTGGGGCCAAACCGTCCAGCGCTGCCTGGAGGCCCTGGGCGATCCGCCCCTGGGCGCCAATCTGGGGTTCGTCTACGGCACCGACGCCCTGGCCGAGGACATGTCGGCCATCACCGCCGCCTTGCGCGCGGGCACGGGGATCGACGACTGGGTGGGGACCGTCGGTCTTGGGGTCGCCGGCGGCGCGGTGGAGGTCTACGGCCAGCCGGCCCTGGCGGTCCTGGTGGCAGCCCTGCCCGACGACGGGTTCCGGATCCTGCAAGCCACGCCGGAACCGCTGGCCGCGCGCCACGGGGCCTGGCTCGAGCACCACAAGCCGGCCTTCGGCATCGTCCACGGCGATCCGCGCAACCAGGCGATCGCCGAGCTGGTGGCCGGACTGTCGCGCGAGACGTCGAGCTATCTGGTGGGCGGTCTGACCGCGTCCCACGGCGGCTTTCCCCAGGTGGCGGGCCGGGTGAGCGAAGGCGGCCTGTCCGGGGTCCTATTCGATTCGGAGCTGCGGGTGGTCACCGGCCTGACCCAGGGCTGCACGCCGATCGGACCGGTGCGGACCGTCACCGAGGCCCAAGAGAACGTCATCGCGACCCTGGACGGCCGACCCGCGTTCGACGTTTTCCAGGAGGACATCGGCGAGCTCCTGGCCCGGGACCTGCGCCGGGTCCAGGGTTATATCTACGTGGCCCTGCCGATCCGTGGCACGGACACCGGCGATTACCTGGTGCGCAACCTGGTGGGGATCGACGGCGAGCGGGGCCTGATCGCGGTGGGCGAGCTGATCGAAGTCGGCCAGACCTTGATGTTCTGCCGCCGGGACCACGACGCGGCCGTAGCGGACCTGAAGCGCATGCTAGACGACGTGAAACGCCGCGCCGGCGGGCGGCCCAAGGCCGGCGTCTACTATTCCTGCATCGCCCGCGGGCAAAACCTCTTCGGCCAGCAGTCCGAGGAGTTGGGCTTTGTCCGCGACGCCCTGGGCGATTTTCCCCTGGCCGGGTTCTTCGCCAACGGGGAGATTTGCAACGAGCGGCTTTACGGCTATACCGGCGTGCTCGCGCTGTTTCTCTAGGCGCCGCTTGGCGATCCCCACACACAGCAATTCGAATAGGTACACCCATGGACTACCGTAAACTCGGCCGCAGCGACATTCAGGTCAGCGAGATCTGCCTGGGCTCCATGACCTGGGGCGAGCAGAACAGCGAGGCCGAGGGCTTCGAGCAGCTCGACACTGCGCTCGACCAAGGCGTCAATTTCATCGACACCGCAGAGATGTACGCGGTGCCACCCAGGGCGGAGACCTATGGCCGCAGCGAGGAGATCATCGGCAATTGGCTCCACGCCCGGGGCGCACGCGACAAGGTGGTGCTGGCCACCAAGGTGAGCGGGCCGGGCGCGCGCTTTCCCTACATCCGGGACGGCAAGCCGAAGCTCGACCGGGCGAACATCGAGGCCGCGGTGGAGGCCAGCCTGAAGCGCCTCAAGACCGATGTGATCGATCTCTACCAGCTCCATTGGCCGGCCCGGCCGATGCGGATTTTCGGGCGCCTGGGCTACGACCACCAGGACGACGGCGACGCGACGCCCATCGAGGAGACTTTGGCGGTGCTCGACGATCTGGTCACGGCCGGCAAGATCCGCACCATCGGGCTGTCCAACGAGACGCCCTGGGGCGTGTCGCGCTTTCTCGGCCTGGCCGCAGCGGGCGGCGGCCCGCGGGTGGTCTCGAACCAGAACCCCTACAGCTTTCTCAACCGCAGTTTCGAGACCGGGCTGGCCGAGATCGCGATCCGCGAGGATTGCGGCTTGCTGGCTTATGCCCCCCTGGGCGCCGGCACCCTGACCGGCAAGTACCTGAACGGCCAAGCGCCGGCCGGTGCCCGGCTCACCTTGTTTCCCGCCAACACCCGCTATCGGGGACCTCAGGGCGAGGCGGCCGTGGCGGCCTATGTCAAGCTGGCCCGCGACCATGGCCTGGAGCCGGCACAGATGGCCCTGGCCTTCGTGTTGTCACGTCCGTTTCTCACCTCCGCGATCCTGGGCGCCACCTCGGTCGACCAGCTCAAGACCGACATCGCCGCCACGGAGGTCACCTTGTCTCAGGAGGTGCTTGACGAAATCGAAGCGATTCACAAGGTCTACACCTATCCCTGTCCGTAAAACCGGGGTCCAAGGACGACAAGCATCATGCGCTTTTTCATCGCCCTGCCGCTTCCCGAAGCTGTCCGCCAGCGCCTCACCGTGCTGTGCAATGGGCTGCCGGGGGCCAAGTGGGTGGCGCCCGAAAACTTGCATTTGACCGTGCGATTCCTGGGCGAGCTGGACCGCGGACAGGCGGCGGACCTGGACGGCGCCCTATCGGCGGTGCGGGTGCCGGGTTTCGACTTCGAGTTGGCCGGGGTCGGCCACTACGGCAGCGGCCGGAACGTGCGTGTGCTGTGGGCCGGCGTGGCGCCGAACTCGGCCTTGCTGCGCCTGCACCACAGGATCGAGACGACGGTCATGGACATCGGGCTGGCGTCCGACACGCACAAGTACCGGCCCCACGTGACCCTGGCCCGCTTCAAGAGCAATCCCGGGGCCAAGCTGCAGGACTACCTGGCGCACCACGCCCGGTTCCAGGCCGGGCCGATCGCGGCCAAGACCTTCACCCTCTACTCCAGCTTCCTGTCGGCCAGCGGCGCGATCCACCAGGTCGAAGCCGAATACCCCCTGGCACCGGCCGAGGAGCCGCCGGCCTCGCTGTAGCAGGCACTCATACCAACCTGCAGTGAGTGAAACTCATTGCAGGTTGGCAAGCGCGACGGCGCGCCCGAGCCAGTGCGAGGAAAGCCTGCGTGGCGATTGAACGCACTGCAAACTGCGATGAGTCTTGCTCATCGCAGTTTGGTATCAGTCGTCGTCCTCGGAGAACTCGAAGTCCGAATTGAGGATGATCTCGGCGGTGCGGCTGTAGTGCCGGCAGAGCAGTTCGACCGCGCCGTCGCCGTCGCCGTCCAGGGCCGCGTCCAGGATCGCCTGGTGCTCGTCGCGCTCGTTTCGCTGGGGAAAGCTGACCAGGGCCGCGAGCTGCCGGTAGCGGTCGGCCTGGTCGTTGAGCTGGCTGCAAAAATTCTTGAGCCATCGGGAGTCGCAGGCGGCGATCAGGCCCAGGTGGAACTCCCGGTGGCGGCGCTCCCAGTCCGGGTTGAAGGCATAGGACGTCTGGTCGCTGGAGCGCGGCGTGCGCGACACCCGGTGGAAGGCCAGCACCAGGTTTTCCTCCCAGACCACGTCGCGCCGGGCGATCGATTCGCGCAGCGCGATGGCCTCCAGCCAGCACCGGGTCTTGACCAGCTCCATGAGGTCCCGGCGGCTGACCTTGGCCACGCGAAAGCCCTTCTGATCCTCGCGCACGACCAGGCCGTCGGCCGACAAGCGGTTGAGCGCCTCGCGCACCGGGCTGTTGCCGACCTGGTAGCGTTCGCGCAGATATTCCGCGCGCAACTTCTCGCCCGGACCCAGGGCGCCGCGCAGGATGTCGTGGCGCATCCGGTCGTAGACCGAGGTCGCCAGGGTGCCCCCGGCGCCACTCCCGGCGCCATTGCTGACTTGCGTCTGCCGAGCCGACGAAGACTTTCGTGCCATGTCGCGTATTCTCTCTCGCCGCGGAACGCCGCCCGATTCCCACCATGGCGGATCCAGGCTCGTCCTCGAGGCATGTTGCACCCCAAGGAGCATTATTCCACAATCTCAGGGGAATTACAAAAAAAATCGATCATTCGTTGACAATTGGCGAATTGTTGATATTTTTTCCAACCACCAAAGGGAAACCTAAAACGACCTGCAGGGGGAGGAAATCATGTCGTTTGCCGCACCAACCAAGCGGAGCGCCCTGTGGCCGTGTCTGGCCGCTTTCGCGGTGGCCCTCACGGTCCAGGCGCCCGCTCAGGCCCAAGAAGTCATAAAACTCACCGCCCTGGACGGCTATCCGGCCAAGGCGGCCTGGGTCCGGGAATTCATCAACTTCTACATTCCCGAAATCGACAAGCGCCTGGCCGCCACGGGCAACTACAAGATCGAGTGGAACCAGGCCTGGGGCGGGCAGATCGTCAAGCCGAAGCACGTGCTGGAAGGCATCCAGCGCGGGCTGGGCGACATCGGCGTGGTGACCACGGTGTTTCACCACGACAAGGTGCCGCTCCAGGCGATCGCCTACGTGACACCCTTCGTCACCACCGACCCGGGCTTGGTGGCGCGCACGGTGGACGAGATGGCGGACAAGTATCCGGCCATGAAGGAGGCCTGGGCCGACTACAACCAGGTCTATTTGACCAACTTGGTGGTGTTCGACAGCTATCAGGTCTTTTCCAAGGACCCGATCACCAAGCTGAGCGACTTCGACGGCCTGAAGATCAACGGTGCCGGGGCCAACCTCAGAACCCTGCAAAGCCTGGGCGCCGCGGGCGTCGGCGGTAGCCTGGTCACCTATTATCAGAACCTCAAGACCGGCGTGGTCGACGGCTGTCTGCTCTGGCCCGAGGCGGCGGTGACCTTCAAGCTCTACGAGGTCGCGCCTCACATGTTGGTGGCCAACATGGGCGCGGCCAATTCCAAGGCGATCACCGTGAACAAGGATACCTGGGAGCGCCTGCCCGAGGAAGTGCGGACGGTCCTGGCCGAGGCCGCGATCGACTATCGCGACCACATGGCCAAGGTGGCCGCCGAGCGCGCGGTCACGAGCTACGAGACATTCCAAGCCAAGGGCGGCACGGTGACGAACCTGCCGGCGGACCAGCGGACCGCCTGGGCCATGTCCATGCCCAACGTCGCCAAGGAATGGGCCGAAGGCTTGGAGAAGAAGGGCCTGCCCGCCCGCTCCATGCTCACCGACTACATGGACAAGATGCGGGCCGGCGGTCAGCCGATCGCCCGGCAGTGGGATCAAGAGTAATACCCATGGCCGAGCCGGAAGCCGCCGGCTCGAAATCGGGCAATACAAACAAGGCGCCGTCGCAAGACGGCGCCTTTGATTCCGGCCTCGGCCGTGTCCTCTCGGGGCTCAACTCGGTCGGCTCGGCGTGGATCTTCGTCTTGATGGTGCTGATCAACGCCGATGCCTTCGGCCGCACCCTCTTCAACGCGCCGATCACCGGGGTGCCCGAGCTGATCGAGCTGTCGATCGTGGGCATCGTGTTTCTCCAGATGGGCGACGCTCTGCGCAATGGCCGGCTGACCCGCTCGGACGGGTTATTCAATCTGGCCCTGGCCCGCCGGCCGGCCCTGGGCCGCGCCATGGGCGCCGGCTTCGATCTGCTGGGCGCCGTCTTCATGGCGCTGATCCTCTACGGCAGCGTCCCGCTGCTGGCCGAGGCCTGGACCCGGGACTACTACGTCGGCGTCGAGGGCTGGTTCACGATGCCCGTATGGCCGGTCAAGGCGATCATCGTGATCGGTTGCGTGGTCACCTTGGCCCAGTTCCTCGCCTTCGCCCAGCGCTATCTGGCACCGCGCCATCCGGACCGACCGTCCGGAGCCACGCCGAACCTCCAATAAACCCAAATCTCGATGATAAAGACCCATCTCATGGGGCCACTCCGCCTTCCGGGTAGGAGCGCTGCGCAGGGCGATGCACCCGCATCGGGCAAGCAGTGCGACGCCCTCCGGAGGGCGGAGTGGCCCCATGAGATGGGTCTTTATCGTCGAGACTTGGTATGAGGCCCGGCCTGCCATGAGTGGCTTCGCCGTCGGCCTTCTGTCCGTCGCCCTGATCCTGGTGCTGATCTATGGCGGGCTCTACATTCCGGTGGCCCTGGGCCTGGTCTCCTTCATTGGGGTTTGGATCATCCGCGGCAACGTCGACGTGCCGATCAGCCTGCTGGCCCTGGCCGCCGCCGATTCCGTCTCTCATTACATCTTCGCGGTGGTCCCGCTGTTCGCCCTCATGGGCCTCTTGGTCGGTCAAGCCGGATTGGGCCGGGACGTCTACGAGGTGGCCAATGGGGTGTTCCGCCGGCTGCGCGGCGGCCTGGGCATCGCCACGGTGGCGGCCAACGCGGTCTTCGCCGCCGTCACCGGCTCCTCGATCGCCTCCGCCTCGGTCTTCACCCGGATTTCGGTGCCGGAGATGCGGCGCTTCGGCTACACCGCCCGCTTCACCGTGGGCGTGGTGGCGGGCAGCTCGGTGCTGGGCATGCTGATCCCGCCCAGCGTCATGCTGATCCTCTATGCCATCATCGCCGAGCAATCGGTGGGCGACATGTTCATCGCCGGGGTGATCCCGGGGCTCGTGCTGGCGGTGGCCTACAGCGTCGCGATCATCGCCATGGCCTATCTGGTGCCGCGCTTCGTGGGCGGCCCCGACGGGAGCCAAGACGCCTTGGCGGCCGAGGACGGGCTTTCGTTCTGGCAGGCTCTCGTGAAGCTGGGGCCCATCGGGCTGCTCATCGTGGTGGTGCTGGGCGGCATCTACGGCGGGGTCTTCACGCCGACCGAAGCCGGGGCCGCCGGCGCGCTCTTCGCCCTGATCATTGCCCTCGCCAAGGGGCGGCTCACCTGGTCGGGCCTGTGGCGGGTGCTGGTGGAGACCGGCCACATCACCGCGTCGATCCTGCTGCTGATCATCGCCGCCTCCATGTACAGCCGCATGTTGGGGGTGGCCGCCCTGCCGACCGCCCTGGGCGCCTGGATCGGCGACCTGGACTTGGGCCTCTACGGGCTGATGGCGCTCTATGTGGTGATCTTGATAATCTTGGGCACTCTGTTGGATACCGCCTCGATCATCCTGATCCTGGTGCCGCTGTTCCTGCCGGTCGTGGAGGTCTTCGACGTGAGCCTGGTGTGGTTTGGCATCATCACGGTGCTGGGCGCCGAGATCGGCCTTTTGACCCCCCCCTTGGGCATCTCCTGCTTCGTCATCAAGAGCACGATCGACGACCCCAACGTCACGCTGTTTGACATCTTCGCCGGCGCCTTCCCCTTCGCCGTCATCATGCTGCTCGTTCTGCTCTTGATCATCGCCTTTCCGCCCCTAAGCCTTATGCTGATCTAACTCCGCCGCTGGTAATGAGGACCTGAAGGATGCGCGACCTGACCGCCGAGACCATCACCGAGGCCGTGATCGGGACCATCGACAAGACCCAGGACCCTCGCTTCAAGCAGGTGCTGACCAGCCTGATCCGCCATCTGCACGCCTTCGCCCGGGACGTGGAACTCAGTCCTGAGGAATGGGCCACGGCCATGGACTTCCTGTGGCGCGCCGGACAGATGTCGGACGACAAGCGCAACGAGTTCATCCTGAGCTCCGACCTCCTGGGACTGTCCTCCCTGGTGGACATGATCCATAGCCGCCCGGACACCGGTGGCACGGAGTTCAGCCTGCTCGGTCCCTTCTATCAGGACGATTCTCCGGAGCTGGCGGTCGGCGGCGACCTGATCCGCGATAACGAAGGCCAGCGCCTGCTGGTCTCCGGCCGGGTGCTCTCCACCGCCGACGAACCCCTGGCCGGCGCCGTGCTCGACATCTGGCAGACCGCCGAAAATGGACTCTACCCGGCCCAGGACCCCACGCAACCGGCCGACAACCTGCGCCGCAAGATGCACGCGGACGGCGCGGGGAACTACAGTTTCACCACGATCCGGCCCCAGGGTTACACCGTGCCCGACGACGGGCCCATGGGCGAGGTCTTGCGGGCCACCGGGCGGCACGCCTGGCGGCCGGCGCACCTTCACTTCAAGGTGATCGCGCCGGGCTTTGCGCCGCTGGTCACCGAGCTCTACATGAGCGACGATCCCTACTTGGACGAGGACGCGGTCTTCGGCGTGCGCGCCTCCCTGACACCGGCAATGGTCCTCGTGGACTCAACCGATGAGGCGGCGCGCCATGGTCTTGCGGCGCCCTTTCACAGGATCGATTTCGACTTCAAGCTGCGTCCGGAGGACGCGGCCGCCTCCTGACGACCGTCGCGGGAACCCCGGACCATGACGCCAATCGAGATTCGCTTCGGCGGATATCAACCGCCGGCTTCGGTGCACACCCGTGGCGCCGAGGTCTTCGGGCGGGCGCTGGCCGCGCGGCTGGGCAACGACGTCCGCTTCCACTTCGAGCCCAACATCGTGGCGGCGGGCCACAAGGCCGCCCGGCTCCTGGAGCTGGTCGAGAGCGGCGAGCTCACGCTCTGTTACTTCTCCACCAGCTACCTGGCCACGCGGGTGCCCGAGTTCGCGCTCCTGGACCTGCCCTTCGTGCTCGACGACCGGCGCCAGGCCCACGGGGTGCTCGACGGGCCGCTCGGACGACGCTTTGCCGAGCGGCTGGGCGCCGCCACCGGGTTTCGCCTGCTCGGGCTGTGGGACAACGGCTTTCGGCACCTGACCAATGGCGTGCGGCCGATCCACCGGCCGGCGGACTGCGCGGACCTGCGGATCCGCACCCTGTTCAGCCAGCTGCACGCCCGCGCCTTCGCGCTGCTGGGCTTCGAGCCGGTGGCCCTGGACGTCAAGGATCTGCTGGCCGGGGTCGAGTCCGGCACCGTCGATGCCCAGGAGAACCCGCTCACCAACATCTTCAATTTCGGGATCCACAAGCACCACCGCTACATCACCCTGACCGGCCACTTCTTCGGCGCCGCCGCCCTGCTGTGCCACGAGGCCAGCTACCAGGCCTGGCCGGACGCGGTGCAGGGCGCGGTGACGGAGGCAGCCGCCGAGGCGACCATGGCCCAGCGCGGCTTCGCCGCCGCCGAGGACGACGCGGTCCTGGCAGCGCTCGACCCGGCGGAAAATCAGGTGGTGCGCTTGAGCCAGGACGAGCGCCAGGCCTTCGTCGAGGCGGTGCGGCCCCTGGTCGAGGAGCAGCGCCAAGTCTTTGGAGAGGTGCTCTTCGCGCAGCTCCAATCGGGACCCAAAGCGTAGTCAGAAGAGGAGAGGGGGCGATGGACGAAGCAGCGGCGCCGCGGCGCTATCGGGCGGATCGGCTCGAGGCGTTCGTGGCCAGCGCCTTCGCGGCGGTGGACGTGCCGCCCGACGACGCCCGGGCCGTGGCCGAGCTGATGGTGCGGGCGGACCTGAGCGGCTCCGAGGGCCACGGGATCTTCCGCCTGCCCCACTACATCCGGCGGATCCGTGCCGGCGGCATCAATGTGCGGCCCGAGATCCGGATCGAGCGGGAGAAGGCGGCCACCGCCCTGATCGATGGCGACAACGGCATCGGCCACCTGGTGGTGCGCCGGGCCGCGGAGATCGCCATCCAGAAGGCGGAGCACTGCGGGGTTGCCTGGGTCGGCATCAACCACGGCAATCACGCCGGGCCCGCGTTCCTTTATGCCTCCATGCCCCTGGAGAAGGACATGGTCGGCCTCTACAGCGCGGTCGGCAGCGCGAACCATGTACCGCCCTGGGGCGGCACCGAGATGCTGCTCAGCACCAATCCCATCGCCGCCGCCATCCCGGCCCACGACGAGCCGCCCCTGGTCATGGATATGGCCACCACGGTGGCCTCCTACGGCAAGGTCAAGATCGCGGCCCAGCGGGGCGAGACCATGCCGGAAGGCTGGATGATCGACAAAGAGGGCAATCCCCTGACCGACCCGACCCGGGCGGCCGAGGGCTTCCTGCTGCCGATCGGCGGCTACAAGGGCTACGCGCTGGCCCTGGTCCTGGGCCTGCTGGCCGGGACCCTGAACAGCGCGGCGATGGGCCGGGACGTGATCGACTTCAACGCCGACGACGTGACCACCACCAACACCGGCCAGTTCATGGTGGCGATCTCGATCGAGGCGTTCTGCGAGGTCGAAACCTTCAAGAAGCAGGTCGACCAGGTGATTCGAGAGATGCACAGCTCGCCCCGTCTACCGGGCGTCGAGCGGATCCGGGTGCCCGGCGAGCGCAGCCATGAGATCCGCCAGGAACGCAGCCGCACGGGCATTCCGGTCCACGACGTCCTCAAGCGCGGTTTGGACGCGCTGGCCGCGGACCTGGGCATCCCCGGTCTTCCCGCCTAGAGCTGCCAGGTCGTGATGGTCCCAGCCTGCATCAACCCTGGATTAGGCGCCAAGCAGCGCGCGCAGGCGGCGCACCGCCGAGTCCGGCGTCGTCACGACCCGCCGCCCCGCCATCCGCGGGATCGTCGCGCCGGCCCGGGCCATGGAGAATTGGCACAGCAAGAGCGCGTCGCAGGCCCCCGCCTCGGCCGCCGCCGCCGCGATCGCGTCATCGTGGCCGGCGCCATCGCCCCTCTGCAGCGCGGCCATGGCGCCCGGCACGTGGTGCGCGACCAGATCCAGATCGATCCCCCGCTCCCGGGCCCCGACGACGATCTCCGCGCCCATGGAGGCCAGGGTCGGCTCGAAGGTGGCGAGCAGCACGATCCTCGGGCCAGCCTCCAGGGCGTCTGCAATACCGGCCTCGTTGGGCTTCAGGACCGGCACGGTGGCCTCGGCCTTGACCCGGTCGATGGCGGCGCCGAAGGCGGAGCAGGTGAAGAGGATGGCCTCGGCCCCGTTGGCCACAACATAGGCGGCCAGGTCCAGGAAACGCTGGGTGATCTCGGGCGTGATGGCGCCCGCGGCGGCCAGGTCCTCGGACAGGGAATCGTCCAGCAGGCCGGTCACCCGGGCCTCGGGCCAGAGCCGGGCGAAGGCGTCGGCCGCCGGGTCCATGGCGGCGCCGAGCGCATGGATCAGCGCGATGCGTGGCACGTCCCCTCCTCTCCCGTCGCGGCCGGTGAGTCTCACCGGGATGCGGCGCGGACACAATGGAATTCAGCTAGGAGACCTGGATGAGACAGCAAAGAAAAGACATCGGCCTGGCGGTGATCGGCTGCGGCACCATCGGAC
>SMVA01041455.1_pt1 | contig 16414 bp, 15 predicted proteins | sample 2456451 | NCBI WGS metagenome assembly SMVA01 (sample SAMN11095933, study PRJNA526329) | marine sediment metagenome | biome: Marine sediment; feature: Surficial sediment; material: Deep marine sediment; isolation source: Hadal surficial sediment | place: Pacific Ocean | collected 2014-05 | depth...
AGGCACGTTACATTGCGTACCTCATCGACCTTTAAAGTTGGCATCGCGTTTCTCGACAAAGGCGCTTACACCCTCTTCGGCATCTTCGGACGCAAGCAGCTTCCGGTAATTTTTGAGGTCGGCAGTACGAATCGTCTCGAAGGAATCGCGAATCGAGTTGCCGTCTATTGCGCGCAGCACTTCTTTCACAGACTGCAACGCGAGCGGTGCTGTTTCGGCCAACTTATTCGCCCACTCCATTGCGGCATCCATTAATTGGTCCGCCGGAACAACTTTATTGATCAGGCCGTAACTCGCCGCCTCCTGGGCTGACAATCGCTCACCGATCAATAGCATTTCCATGGCCTTGTTGTACGGCAGTCGCTTCGGCAACCGCTGCACGGCGCCGGCATCGGGAATCAGGCCCAACGGCAATTCGGGCAATGCGAATTCAACATGGTCGGCTGCAATCAACAAGTCGCAGGCGAGAGCAAGCTCGAAGCCGCCGCCAATCACCAGCCCGTTCAGTGCTGCAATGACCGGTTTGTTCAGATCCCAAAGCTCGGTAAGCCCGGCAAAGCCACCGGGGCCGTAGTCATCTTCCCACCAGTTGTTGGTTTGCATGTCACCCTGGTTGAGTGCCTTGAGGTCCCAGCCAGCCGAGAAGATTTTCTGTCCGCCGCCTGTAATTACGCCGACCGCCAGCTCCGGATCATCGCGCAACATCACGAACGCCTCGCCCAGTTTCTGGCTGGTCGGGATATCGATTGCGTTGGCCTTCGGCCGATCCAGCACGATGACAAGCACTTTGCCCTCGCGCGATACTCTGACTTCTTCGTCCATCTCGCCTCCTTCGGATGCCGCCGAGCCCCGTCGCCTGCGCACCGGCCCCGCCTATGATGCGCGATCATAGCGGGCACAATTGCGCTTTTGCGACAGTATTAGCGATTTTTCGCCCCTATATTGGGCCTGCCTTGTCGAAAATTAGCAATAAGCCGTATCGCCGATCGCGGATCATGAACGCGCAATTTCCATAGGACGCTCCGATGGCAGACCAACAACGAGAGAACCTGTCACGCATGCTGGCACCGCAAAGCATCGCCTTCATTGGTGGAAGCTTTGCCGCCATGGCGATTCGCCGCTCAGTCGAGCTCGGCTTTGAGGGCGACATCTGGCCCGTTAATCCCAAGCTTGACGAACTCGAAGGGTTTCCTTGCTTCAAGTCAGTCGACGATTTACCTGCCGCGCCCGATGCCGCTTTCATTGGCGTCCGCCGCGAACTGACTATCGATATAGTGCGGACCTTATCGTCCATGGGTACGGGTGGCTGCGTCTGCTACGCCGCGGGCTTCGCCGAAATCGGCGGAGATGGCATCGAACTGCAACAACAACTCGTCGAGGCCGCAGCTGGCATGCCACTCGTTGGACCGAATTGTTTCGGCTTCATTAACTTTGCGGCGCGCTGTGCGCTTTGGCCGTACATTTTCGGTGGCAGCCCACCCGAGCGCGGTGTCGCGCTGGTCTCTCAAAGCGGCAACATTGGAATGAACCTGACGATGAATCGACGCTCCGTTCGATTCACGCATGTCATTGGGGCAGGCAACCAGGCGGTGCTTGGACCCGCTCATTACGTCGACGCGTTGCTTGACGACGATCGAGTCGCCGCAATCGGCATGTACATCGAAGGATTCAATGACGTAAACGCTTTCGCCAAGGCGGCGCAACGCGCACTTGAAAAGGGTGTGCCCATCGTCGTTTTGAAAGTCGGCAAGACCGAGGCAAGTGCGAAGCAATCGAGCAGTCACACGAGCTCATTGACCGGCTCGGATAAACTGTACGACGCGTTCTTCGACCGACTCGGCGTCGTTCGTGTCGATTCGTTGAACCGTTTGCTCGAGACGCTGAAGATTTTCGATCTCGCCGGGCCGTTGACGGGCACTAATATCGTCTCCTTGTCGTGCTCGGGCGGCGAGGCTGCGATCATCGCGGATTTTCTACCCACGGTTGGCCTCGAAACGCAGCCCTTATCCGAGACGCAGGTTGCCGATCTCAAGGCACAGTTTCCCGATTGGGTGACGGTGTCGAACCCGTTCGATTACAACACGTCAATCTGGGGCGATCGCAAAGCACTGCAACGTTGCTTCACGGCTTCAATGCAGGGCGACCATGATGCGGCATTTCTTGTGAGCGATCATCCGAGCGTTGACTCGTCAGAGGCCGATGAGTGGTTCGTTGCTGCGGACGCATTTGCAGCGGCTCACGAGGCGACGGGCAAGCCGTGCTTCATTATCTGCACCATTAGCGAGCTGTTACCCGAGGCCGTTCGCGATCGCATGTTGGAGCGTGGCGTCGTCCCATTACAAGGACTTGAGGACGGACTGTACGCGTACGCCGCTGCGGCTCGCTACTACGACCGTCGCTCCGAGCCAATGGGTTCGATGAGCTTGCCGCGACCTGTCGCGGAACTGGCATCGGGCAGTGACACCGCGCTCGATGAATTTGAGAGCAAACGGCAACTGGCCGCACACGGACTCTCGATACCCAATGGCGAGGTTGGTTCTGCAGCAGACGCAACGACTATCGCAGACCGTATCGGCTACCCGGTAGTCGTCAAAGCCGTGGGCAGAAATTTCCTGCACAAATCCGATCTCGGTGCGGTTGCCGTAAACCTGGCCGACAGTGAAGCCGTCAACCAGGCGGTCGCGGCAATTTCGGCGAGTTGCGCCTCACTCGACGTCGTGGCTGAGCGCTTTCTCGTTGAGCGAATGGTTGAGTCGCCGGTCGCCGAGTTGATCGTCGGCATGAAACGCGACGAACAATTCGGACCCGCACTCGTCGTCGGCAGCGGCGGTATTCTCGTCGAGCTCGTTGCAGACAGTCGCAGCCTGTTGCTGCCAGTGACGCGCGACGCTGTCAGAAAAGCGATTGACTCGTTGGCCGTGTCAAAATTGATCAACGCTTACCGTGGCGGTGTCCGGGGTGATATTGATGCGCTCGTCGACGCCGTCATGAGCGTGGCCGCCTACGCCGAGGAACACTGGTCGACGCTGCTTGAGCTCGACGTCAATCCCTTGATGGTTCTGCCGGCGGGACAAGGCGCCGTGGCGGCCGACGCCTTAATTGTGTTGCGGACGAGTCCCTGACGAATGCAGGCCGGGCCAATATGGGCTTCGCTCCGTGTCCGGCCAGGCAAGCCGATGATCGCGAGGTCGCAGGCCGAATTCCTCGGCGTAAGATTTACTGAAATACGAAGAACTGGCGAAACCGCTCGCGATGCAGATATCGAGTACCGACATGTCGGTCTGCGTCAACAGTACACGCGCGCGCTGCAGGCGAACGCGCCGGTAGAACGCCACAGCCGAACAATCGAAGTGCTTGTTAAAAAGCCGCTCGAGTTTGCGCTGCGACAGTCCCAGCAACACCGCAATCTTCGGAATTCGAATCGTGCGCTCAACATTTGCCTCCATCATCTCAATGGCCTGCTTGAGCAGCTTGGGCACAGCGCCCTGATCGCCGTTGGGCGCCTCGCGCTGTGGTTCCCACGCCTCCCGCGGCACCTGGCAAACAACTTGTTCCGCAACCTCGGTCGCCAGTGCGCTGCCGTATCGGTCCTGAATGTCATGCAACATCATGTCGAGACACGCGGTTCCGCCGGCGCAGGTCATCCGGTTACGATCGATGACGTACAGCTGCTCACGAATGTCGATGGTCGGATAACGCTCGCGAAATGCGTTGCGACAGTGCCAGTGAATCGTCGCGGCATAGCCTTTGAGCAGGCCAGCGCGTGCGAGTACATAGGAGCCCATTTCGGCGGCACCGACAATGCGTTGCTGGCGAGCGGCCCGACGCAACCAGCGATCGAGCTCCTCGCTTTCATAGCGTTCGGCGTTCCACCCACCGCAGACGATAATCGCGTCAATCGCCTGGAAATCGTCGCTCAGCGTCTCGGTTTCGACGCTATAGCCGCTACAGCCAGGAACAGCAGATCCGTCGGACGAAAGGTACAACCAGTGATACAGGTCGCGACCACTGCAGTAGTTCGCAATGCGTAATGGCTCGACGAGCGAGGCCAGCGTCAGCGAACTGAATTTTGGCAACAAGACAAAGGCGACGCGGAACGGCGCGGGCGCTGATTTGTCGTTATGCTTCGGTTTATGCATCGCACAACAGAATAGCATGATGGAAAACTTGACCTATGTTGGCGATTGTTCACCTTTACCAATGCCGCCCGCGGCCCAGGAGCCAGACCAGTGATAGAGGACGACGACCACCTCGAGATTCGCGACGCGGTCCAGAAACTGTGTGCGACGTTTCCCGACAATTACTGGCGTGAGCTCGACCGCGAACGTGCCTACCCGACGGATTTCGTCAAGGCACTTAACGACGCCGGCTATCTCTCCATCCTTATCCCCGAGGAGCACGGTGGCAGTGGCCTGCCGCTCAGTGCTGCCTGCGCCGTACTCGAGGAAATACAGATGAGCGGCGGCAACGCGGGCGCTTGTCATGCGCAGATGTACACCATGGGCACGCTGTTGCGGCATGGCAGCGAGGAGCAAAAAAAGAAATACCTGCCGCAGATTGCTGCCGGCGACCTGCGCTTGCAGGCATTCGGTGTCACCGAGCCGGGCAGTGGCACGGACACGACCCGCATTCGCACGACGGCCGAACGCAAAGGCGATTATTACGTCGTAAACGGGCAGAAGGTTTTTATCTCCAGGACCGAGCATTCGGACCTCATGGTATTGCTCGTTCGCACGTCACCGCGGCTCGATGACAAACGCCGTGCGGAGGGGCTGTCGGTGCTGCTCGTCGACATGCGCGATGCGGTTGGCAACGGCCTTACGATCAAGCCGATAAAAACCATGATGAATCACGCCTCGACCGAGTTGTTCTTCGACAACCTCAAGGTGCCCGTGGAAAACCTCATTGGCGAGGAAGGCAAGGGATTCAAGTACATACTCGACGGCATGAACGCCGAACGCATTCTGATCGCGTCGGAGTGCATCGGCGATGCGCGCTGGTTCATCAAAAAGGCATCCGCCTATGCGAGCGAGCGCAAAGTGTTTGGCAGCGCGATTGGCACTAATCAGGGCGTGCAATTTCCGATTGCGCGCGACTACATCAATACCGAGGCGGCGGCGCTGATGACACGTCGGGCTGCGGATCTATTCGACGCCGGCAAGCGACCGGGGGCCGAGGCCAATATGGCCAAGATGCTCGCCTCGGAGGCCGCATGGGCCGCGGCAGACACCTGCATTCAGACTTTCGGCGGTTACGGTTTTGCCGAGGAGTACGACATCGAACGCAAGTTCAGAGAGACTCGCTTGTATCGCGTCGCACCGATCTCGACGAACCTGATTCTTTCTTATATCGCCACCCACGAACTCGGCATGCCAAGGTCGTTCTGATGGCGCGACCGCTCGAGGGAATACTCGTGGTTGCACTCGAACAGGCGGTCGCGGCGCCGATCTGCAGTTCCCGCCTGGCCGATGCGGGCGCCCGTGTTATCAAGATCGAACGGGCAGAGGGCGATTTTGCGCGCGCCTATGACAGCGTCGTCGATGGCGAAAGCGCCTATTTCGTTTGGCTCAATCGGGGCAAGGAGTCGATCTGCCTGGACATCAAGGACAGTCGTGATCTTGAATTACTGAGAACGATGCTGCGACAGGCCGATGTGTTCATACAAAATCTCGCGCCTGGCGCTACCGGGCGCGCAGGTCTGGGGTCTGCCGAACTGCGCCAGCAGAACGACAAACTGATCACGGTCGACATCAGCGGCTACGGCGAGGACGGCCCTTACCGGGAAATGAAGGCCTACGACATGCTCGTTCAATGCGAATCGGGTCTTACGTCCATCACGGGGTCGCCGGAGGGCCCGGGCCGCGTCGGGATTTCGGTGTGCGACATCGCCTGCGGACTCACGGCTCATGCCGCCGTACTCGAGGCCCTGATTGAGCGTGCGCAAACCGGCAAGGGAAAAGGACTGCACGTTTCGATGTTCGATGCCCTGGCCGAATGGATGACCGTACCGTTGTTGCATCAGGAGGGGACGGGGCAAGCGCCCGCAAGAGTTGGCGTTGCCCACCCTTCAATCCAGCCGTACGGTGCCTATCCAACGGCAGACGATGGCGAGGTCGTCATAGCCATACAAAACGATCGCGAATGGCGCCGGTTTTGCGACAAGGTGCTCGGCAAGCCGGAGCTCGGTGAGCATGCATCGTATGCGAACAATGTATCGCGGTGCGAAAATCGCGAGGCGATGAACGAAGAAATTACCGCGGTGACCTCGTCCTGTAGCGAAGCCGACCTGCGCGATAAACTATTTGTGGCCAGCATCGCATTCGCATCGCTCAACGACCTTCTGGCCCTTTCCGAACATCCGCACTTGCGTCGCCACGTTGTCGCCACACCCTCCGGCAGCGCACGTTTGGTTGCACCGGCTGCGCGAACAAAAGGTGAAGCGTTCTCATCGGGTGCGATACCTGCGCTCGATGAACATGGCGACGCCCTGCGTGCCGAGTTTGCTGCAGAATAAGCTCCGATGACGTTGACCCAGAAATTAATTGCATTGATTCGCGACAAGCAGGTCGACGACGCGGACTTGCAGCGCGCCGCACTCTTCGCACTCGATGCGGTTTGCAATGCCATCGCCGGTCGCAACACCGAGGCCGGTCGCAAACTGCAGCAGTGGCGCAAGACTCAAGGCAACGATGCCGGTCGCGACTCATTTCTGTTCGGCGGGCTGACGCATATTCTCGAAACTGACGATTTGCACCGCGGCTCTGTGACACATCCGGGATGTGTTGTTGTTCCGGCCGCACTCGCGCTCGCGGGCGACAGCTCGGGAAAGACTATTCTGAGCGCTGTGTTATACGGCTTTGAAGCCATGTGCCGCGTGGGCAACGCGGTAGGGCCGACGCATTACCGCGTCTGGCACAACACGGCGACTTGCGGACCCTATGGTTCCGCAATGGCCGCGGCAACATTACTAGATTTGTCCGATGACCAGACGATGCACGCATTGGGTAACGCCGGGACGCAATCGTCGGGTGTCTGGGAGTTTCTCGAGACTGGTGCGATGAGCAAACATCTGCACGCAGGCCGTGCGGCCGAATCAGGAATCATTGCTGCACAACTTGCAGCCACCGGCTTCACGGGCCCGCCGGCGATACTCGAGGGCGACAAAGGTTTCTTCGCCGCCGCTTGTCCGGATGCAAATGCGAGCAACGTCGTTTCCGATCCGGAGCAGTCCTGGCAGCTCCTGCAGACATCGATCAAGCCGTGGCCCTGTTGCCGGCACACACACCCGGTTGTCGATGCCGCGCTCGAATTGCATGACAAACTCGGCGGCAACGCGATTGAATCGATAGCGATCGAAACCTACCAGGCGGCACTCGATGTGTGCGACCGGCCGCAGCCTGACAACGAGTATGCGGCGAAGTTTTCCCTGCAGCACACCGTTGCGGCTGCGCTGACCGACGGGCAGATCCGTTTTGACTCTTTCGATGACAAAGCGCGCGCGTCACTTGCAACGCTGCGAGGCCGGGTCACGATCAGCGCCGGGGAACCGTTCGCATCCGCCTATCCGGATGCCTGGGGTGCGCGGCTTTCGCTAACGCTGACCGATGGGTCGATGGTAGCCGCTGAGCGACCAACCGCCAGGGGCGACCCGGAGCTGGCGTTGAGTGATGCCGAAATGATCGCCAAAGCAGAGCAACTGCTGGACTTCGCCGGCTGTGATGCGACCGCCACGCAACGCATCATCGACGGCGTTTTGGGCCTGCCGGACGCTGACAACAGTCGCGAGATTGTCGAATTTCTGCTATTTCTGTCGAAATCAGAGACCCCGTCCTGAATCGAATCTTCGATCATCGATCAACCTGAGGCGGTGATTGAGCATCACAATCATGAATTTCGACCTGACTGACGAGCAGACCATGTTGCTCGACTCCCTGCGCAGTTTCCTCGACGAAGAGATCTATCCGTATGAGGCCGAGGCCGATCGTCTTGGCGCAGTGCCGACTGACCGCGGCGAACGGATAAAACAGCGAGCGATCGAAATGGGCTTTTTCGCGGCCAACCTGCCTGTGGAGGTAGGTGGCGGCGGACTCGACTACACGACGCTCGGGCTGATGGAGCGCGAACTCGGCAAAGTCAGCTACGGTCTGGGCGCACACATAGGCCGGCCGACCGAGTTGCTGCTGGCGTGCAAAGGCGAGCAAATCGACAAGTATCTCGCACCGTGCGTGACTGGCGAGAAACACGAGTGCTTCGCCCTGACCGAGGCTGGCGCCGGATCCGACATCATGTCAATGGCAACGAAGGCCGTTGCTGACGGTGACGATTACGTCATAAACGGCAGCAAACATTTCATCAGCACGCCCGTGTTACCCGATTTCGCAATTCTGTTTGCGGCAACGGGTGTTGACGAAACACCCAGGGGTCCTCGCAAACGCGTTACGGCTTTCCTGGTCGACCGCGATCATCCGGGATTTGATATTCAATTGGGCCCGCTTTGTGCCGCGCAACGCGCGTATCGGACCTACGAGCTCGGTTTCAATGACTGCCGCGTACATAAATCGCAGGTACTTGGCGAAGAGGGTAAAGGTCTCGACCTCGCCAACAAATGGTTGACCATGGGCCGTGTCTGGATTGGCGCGCAGTGTTGCGGGAAGATGGAACGATTGCTGGAACTCAGCAGTGAGTGGGCAGCGTCACGCAAACAATTTGGTAAGGCAATCGGAAAATTCCAGGGCACGTCGTTCAAGATTGCCGACATGGTGACAGACTTGCAGGCGTCGGACCTTTTGGTGCGACACGCGTGCCAGCAAGCCGACAAAGGTAAGATGACTTCCAACGATGCGGCAATAGCGAAACTGTTTTGCTCCGAAGCGCTTGGCCGAGCGGCCGACAACGCCGTGCAAATTTACGGCGGCATGGGCCTGATGGAAGATCTGCCGATTGAGCGACTCTGGCGCGACTCCCGTCTCGAGCGCATCTGGGACGGCACCTCCGAAATTCAGCGGCACATCATTTCGCGATCGCAATTGCGTGAGTACGAAAATTGACGAATGTCACTGTCTTGATCACGGGTGCGGCCTCCGGTATCGGCCGCAAAGTCGCCGAAGCATTTCTCACGCAGGGTGCCAATGTTCATATCTGCGATTCGTCAGCCGACATGATTGCCGAATTTGTTGCCGCCAATCCGACTGCAACGACAACACGGGCTGACGTATCCAACGTCGCCGACGTCGATCGTGTATTCGCCGACCTCAAGCAACACTACGGCGCACTCAACACACTTATTAATAACGCCGGCATTGCCGGGCCAACGGCTACCGTTGATAACATCGACCCCACTGACTGGGATCAATGCATCGCCGTGGACCTGAGCAGTGCGTTTTACATGACGCGCCGCGCAGTGCCTTTGCTTAAGTCTGCAGGTGGCGGCTCGATTATCAATGTGGCCTCGACCGCCGGCCTGATGGGTGTACCGATGCGTTCGCCTTACGCCGCCAGCAAATGGGGTTTGATCGGCCTGACCAAGACCTGGGCCATGGAACTCGGCCCCGACAAAATTCGCGTGAACGCCGTGTGCCCGGGCTGCGTCAGTGGTCCACGCATCGAGGGAGTCATCGATAGGGACGCGAAGAAGCGTAACGTGTCGCCCGAAGAAATTCGCGACGTCTATCTACGCCAAAGCTCCATGCGCAGTTTTGTGTCGCCCGAAGAAATCGCGGACACCATCCTGTTCCTGGCGTCGAACAAGGCATCACACATTTCGGGGCAGGCGCTCGCGATTGATGGCCACACCGAAACTTTGGCAAACTGGCTCGACTGAGTCATCACATCAACCGGAGATATGAGCATGCACGCTGCATGGTATGAGGCCTTCGGGCCGGCGGCAGACGTTTTGCAGGTTGGGGAGATCGACACTCCCTCGGCCGGCCCGGGCGAGGTGCTCGTTCGGTTACAGGCCAGCGGCGTTAATCCGTCTGATGTAAAGAAGCGCGCCGGTTCTGTTCCCAATTTGCTCGATGGCGGTTTCGTCGTTCCGAACAGCGACGGCGCCGGAATCATCGAGGCCGTCGGCGATGACGTTGATGACAGTCGAATCGGCGATCGCGTCTGGGTTTACCAGGCGCAATTCGCGCGGCGCTTCGGCACCGCTGCCGAGTTCGTAGCGATCGACAGCATACGCGCAGCCACGCTTCCAGAAAATGCTGGATTCGAGGTGGGTGCGTGTCTCGGCATACCGGCAATGACCGCGCATCGCTGCGTGTTCTCTGACGGCGACGTAGCAGGACAAACGATTGTCGTAACCGGGGCCGCGGGGCGCGTTGGCTACTATGCAACGCAGTGGGCCAGCCAGGCCGGTGCAACCGTAATCGCAACCGCGAGCAACGACGAAGACATCGTTGCCTGCAAAACTGCCGGCGCAGAACATGTCGTCAATCACCGCAGCGATCAATTTGCCGCGGACATCCTCGCAACCACAGGTGGCGATCGTGTTGATCGCATTATCGACCTCGAATTCGGCGCGAACCTGGCAACCTCACTCGACGTTCTCAAGACATCGGGCACGATCGTTACTTACGGTTCGACCGCTGTCCCCGAACCTAAGTTGCCGTTTTTCCAAATGATGTACCTGGACCTGCACATTCAATTCGTCATTGTGTACGCGATGCCCGAAGCAGCGAAACAACACGCAATCGCTGACATTACGACCGCGCTGGCGGATGACCGCCTCGACCATCGCATCGCAGCCAGGGTGCCGTTGGCCGACATTGCGAAGGCGAACGAGCTGATAGAACAGGGTACTATTCGAGGCGCCGTCATCCTCGACATCAACTAATAGACCAGGGAAGGGCACCTATGGATCGCAGCAGAATCGACTGGCCGAGTTTTGGTGCATCGGTCGCGTTCATCGTGGTTGTTTGTATTCCCCTCGCTTTCGCGCCCGAGGTTGCCGGCAAGCAACTGGAAGTGCTGTACAACTATATCGCGAACCAATTCGGCATTTTGTATCTTTTGGCAAGTGTCGGTGCAATGGGCTTCCTGGCCTGGCTCGCGTTCAGTCGCTTCGGCGCTATTCGGCTTGGCGACGAAGAGGTCGAGTTTAGCCAGCTAAGCTGGATCGCAATGTTGTTCTGCGCCGGCATCGGCGCCGGGCTGATGTACTGGTGCGTTATCGAGTGGACCTATTACTACTCCGCACCGCCGTTCGGTGTCGAGCCGCGCAGTACCGCTGCAGCCGAATGGGCATCGACCTACGGCCTGTTTCATTGGGGTTTTACGGCCTGGGCGTTCTATTGTCTGCCGGCGCTCGCAATCGCCTATCCCTACTACAACCGAAAACTCGACATTCTTCGCTTCAGTGTGAGCTGCCACTGGTTTCTCAAGGGACGTGAGTACGGACCACTTGCCCGCACCATCGATTTTCTATTCATGGTTGCCATGATCTCGGGCGCCGCGACCGGCCTTGGATACTCGGCGCCGATGATCGCCGCGTGCATCGCGTGGTTGTTTGAATTTGAAACGTCGTATGCGCTCCAGGTGGGCGTCATGGCCTTGTGCGTGAGCCTGTTCATTTTTAGTGTGTGGCTTGGTTTGAAGAAGGGCATCAAACGCCTGAGCGATCTCAATCTCATACTCGCCGTTGGGCTGTTGCTGTTTATTCTGTTCGTTGGCCCGACGGTATTCCTCGTGAAGACAAGCCTCAACGGCCTTGGGCTGATGGCACAGAATATCGTCCGTATGAATTTCTGGACCGATCCGTTCACAGAGTCTGGTTTCGTCGAGTCGTGGACCATTTTCTACTGGGCATGGTGGGTGGCGTTCGCGCCTTACGTCGGGCTATTCATCACGCGCATCTCACGAGGCAGGACAATTCGCCAAGTGATTACGGGCATGCTTATATACGGGTCGCTCGGCTGCTGGGTGTTCTACATGATCATCGGCAACTACGGCTTGTTCCTGCAATTAACGGAGACTGTCGACATCCTTCAAGTGATGAACTCGGGCGTTGAGGGTGCCGGTAATTTCGCGATCGTCGCGACCCTCGAGTCACTGCCACTTGCGCCGGCGGTCATTACTGTCTTCGCCCTGGTATCGATCATATTCGCCGCCACTACTTACGACTCTGCGTCCTACACGTTGGCATCCAGCGCGACACTGCATCTCACGGCCGGTGACGATCCGGCCCGCTGGCACCGCGTATTCTGGGCATTTGCGCTCGCCGTGATGCCGATAACATTGATGTACGTGGGCGGCGGCCTTCGAACCATGCAGGTAATGTTACTGATTGCCTCACTTCCGATATTGATCGTTGGCGTCGCGATGTCGTACTCGCTCGTCAAATCCTTGCAAGCCGATAATCCCTCTTAGGCGATGCGAAAGTTTATCGCTGTACTTGCCTTACTGACGTTGACCGGTTGCGACAGCGCTCCGATCGTCAATGTCGATGGCGAGGCGCTGTCCGGAATGTACGTTGAGGGTGGCAAGGTCGCGGCATTTCTCGGTGTGCCGTTCGCCGAACCACCTGTTGGCGACTTACGCTGGCGCGCGCCGCAACCCCTGGTAACCAAAATCGAACGCCGCGAAGTTACGGAATTTGCGCCGGCCTGCATGCAGACCATGCGCATCCTCGACTGGTATCGCTGGATGGCCGAACAATTCGGTGATTCGGCTGACTATTACTACGATCTCGAAGTCAGCGAAGATTGCCTGTATCTCAACATCTGGACGCCGACGCTGGCCGCCAACGCCAAGCTGCCGGTCATGGTCTGGATACACGGCGGCAGCAACAAGAGTGGCTGGTCTTATGAGCGTAACTATTACGGCCATAAGCTCGCACAAGAAGGTGTTGTGGTCGTCTCGGTCGCGTATCGCCAGGGTCCGTTTGGGTTCCTGTCACTCTCAGACCTGCCGGACGACGAACCGCGCGCCAATTTCGGCTATTGGGACCTGATTGCATCACTGCAGTGGCTTCAGGACAACATTATTGAATTTGGCGGCGACCCCGATCGCGTAACCTTGTTCGGCGAATCCGCCGGCGCGGAGAACGTCCTGGTATTGATGTTCGCCGATGCCGCGAATGGATTGTTTCATCGTGGCATCATGCAAAGCAGCGCAGGATTCGGCCTGGTCCGGATGTCGACGCTGGCGGAAGAACAACAACGCGGCCGTGAACTTGCAAATTTATTGGGTCTGCCCGAAGACAACAGCCTCGAGGCATTGCGACAGGTCCCCGCCGATAAGCTGCTTGAGGTTTATGACCAACTGTTTTCCGGCTACTACCACTCGCCTGCCATTGACGGTGACCTGCTGTTCGAGTCGACCTGGGACAGCATTCACAACCGAGGTTTCGGCGGTCGCCAGTTGATGATCGGCAGCAACTACCACGAGTGGTATGCCACGACGCCGGAAGATACGACCTGGGACGACCTAAGTCGCAAGGCCGCAGAGCTCATTGAGGGCGTCGACTACGAGGCCGCGCTCGACATCGTCAGCGAGGAGTCGGATCCGCGCAGGGCAATGGACCGACTGATTTCCGCCATTTCGATGCTGTGTGCATCGCAACATGTTGCGGCCACAATGACCGCGTCGGGCAGCGATGCCTGGATGTATCATTTCACGCGCATTCGCGAAGATGAATTCGGTGCGTCGCTCGGCGCTTATCACGGCATCGAGTATCCCTATATATTCGCCACCCACGATTCGTATATGACGACCAACGCGACCGATCTTGCACTCGAGGACATCATGCAGAGTTATTGGGTGCAGTTCGCAGCGACCGGCGATCCCAATTCAAGCGGTACCCCCGACTGGCCACAGTTCAAAATGCCCGACCCGCACGTGCAGAATCTCGGTAACGAGGTATTCACGAAACCCGCCCCGGAACCGGAGCTCTGTGCGTTGTTCGAATCGCGGACCGTCAAGTAGCTTAGCGAACCGTAGCTACAGCTTTCGCGCAGCGTCGCCGACCTCGATGTCACCCGACTGAATTACCTTTGCATTGATGCCGCGGAAATTCAGCTTCTTGCCGCGCCCGGAATTGACGAACATCATCGCATCCACGCCGAATCGAGCGGCAAATTTCTTGCAGCCCGTATGTGGTGGTTCGGTCACCTCAATAATTGCGTCCCCGAGCGCAAGTCGCGTCCCGGGCCGCAGATTGTCATCGCTGAGGTCCATGTCGAGATACAACTGATCTCCCGCGAGCGGCCAACGTTTCAGAGTCTGCGCGACGAGTCCGATGACGCGCGCATTCATGATATTAAGCTGCATGTCCGGGTCTGCGTTTTCACGCTTAAACCAGCTATCGCCTACCAGGCCTTGCTCCGTATCGAGGTGGCCTTCTTCGGGCGGCTCACGCTGATCGACGTCGGGCCGAATGACGATTAGTTTCAACGTGCCCACGTTACTTGGCGAGGCAAGAATGTGATCGACGCCTTGCTCAAGTTTATCGGCGCTTAGATGTTGGTCGGTAGTCATGCGCTCGCTCCGGACACATCTTTCTCAAACCAGCTTACATCCCGGTACTTGTCGAACTTAAATCCGACTTCCCGATAGGTTCCGACCAGCGTAAATCCCAGTCGTTCGTGCAGCGCTATCGATTCGGGATTGGGCAATGCGGTGCCGCCATACGCACGATGGACCGACGCCTCATCGACTAGCGCCTCAAGTAGCGCGGCATACAGCGAAAGCCCTATGCCCTGGCCTGTTTGACCCTGATCAACATAGACCGACGTTTCGACTGAGGTGCTGTACGCGGCCTTAGGTTTGAATTGCGTGCTCGACGCATAAGCAACAACGACATCATCCTGCTCTGCAACCAGCAGTCGGTATGGCCCCGATTCCGAAAACTGGTTGAACCACTGCGTGCGTCCGCCGACGGCAAACGGCTCCGTATCAAACGTGAAGTGTGTCTCCGTGATGTAGTAATTGTAGATATCGACCAGGCGGGCCAGATCGCCGGACTCACCAGGGCGTATCAACATTCCCGTAACCGCTGAGTGAGTTCGTGAAGCTCCTTGCGGTAGAATTCGCCCTCTTCTGGCGAATGGTCGCGTTGCATTTGAGCATCGATTTGCTCTATAGAGTCGCGGTACCACTTTTGACACTGTTCAGTGAACTCATTGGTCTGCGCTGGCCTGGTCTGAGTTCTGACGACGTTGCTTGTCGGCGCAGTCCGTACAGCCGGACGCTCTTGCTCCGCAGCTACTGTCCGTTTCTCATCGGCGACGGCGCAACCGCCAATGCTTTCTGTGTAGGCCGATGGCAACGCTTTGCAATTAACAATGCCCAGTGATTGGGCCTGACATTTGGCCTCCGTTAACGTTGCGATCTGTTCAGCGGATACGTCGCTACTCGTGAGGAAGCTGTAAACGTAGTTGATGACACCAAGCGTGCCTTTCGACAACTCGTCAAGCCCACCGTAGAGATTGAACAACTCCGTAGAGCCCGTGCCGACACGCATGCGCCTTGCCGTTGAAAGCGCGAACCGATTCGCATAGCTGCAGTCCATTGCGGTCGATTGTGAAGAAAAGCCCGCCATATTGACGTTCGCGCTGACCTGGGCGGCGCACGGTGTTTGCGAATACATGATGTTGCCATCAGCGTCCGCACATTTATGAACGTCGGCATGAATGTCGCCGGGGACCACGAACGCACACAGTGCGATAACAACGTAGGCCTTATTCACTTGTGCTCCTGCACCAATTGCCGAATGACTCGGGCAACATATTACATCAGCTTCGTAGCCGAATCAGGTAGTTAGCAATTTCGGCAACATGTTATTCTTTTCCGGTACGATATGTTTTAGGCATGAACAGGAATGGTTTTTAGGACATGAGTTTCGACCTGGATACTTTCATCTCAGACTGCGCTGATGTCATTGCCGGGCCCGCCCCGTCCAAGGCGGTTCGCGAAATCGTGGCGCGTGCCGTATCGGAGCCCAATGCATTGCAGCAGGCTCTCGGCGTTCCAACCCGGGGACAAATCCAGCGACTGCATGTGTCGGACGAACTCACCGTTCTCAATGTGATTTGGGCGCCCGGCATGACGATCATGCCTCACGACCATCACATGTGGGCAGTCATTGGCGTCTATGCCGGGCGCGAGGACAATATTTTCTGGCGCCGCTGCGATAACGATTCCAACGGGCTCATAGAGGCGGCTGGAGCAAAGTCTTTAGGTCCCGGAGACGTTCGCCCGCTTGGAAGAGAGATAATTCACTCTGTGACCAATCCGACGTCGCAATTCACGGCAGCTATCCACGTTTACGGTGGGGATTTTTTCACGACCGAGCGCAGCGAGTGGGATCCTGCGACCTTGCACGAACACCCGTATGACATCGACAAGAACGTGGCTCTTTTCGAGCGTGCCAACAGAAGTTTGGAGCAGGGACAGGAATGAAGTGCGCGTTGCCTGA
>SMVA01445401.1_pt1 | contig 16408 bp, 14 predicted proteins | sample 2456451 | NCBI WGS metagenome assembly SMVA01 (sample SAMN11095933, study PRJNA526329) | marine sediment metagenome | biome: Marine sediment; feature: Surficial sediment; material: Deep marine sediment; isolation source: Hadal surficial sediment | place: Pacific Ocean | collected 2014-05 | depth...
CGCAGCGGCGAGCGGCCCGCGGGCCCCGGCGTCAGTGCGTAGGCAGGCTGCGACTTGGTTGCACGCGGAATGAAGAGCCGGTCTCCGACCTGGAGCTCGGTCACGTCGCGGATCCGGTTGGCCCGGATCACGCGCTGCGTCTCGACTCCGTAGAAACGCGAGATCCGGTAGAGGTTCTCGCCCGGACGTACGATGTGCCGCACCCCGTTGGCGGAGCCTTCCGGGCTCGACGCACAGCCGGCAATCGAGAGCCACACCACGCTGACGGCGAGGACGAGTCTCGCCGCCGCAGCGGCGCTCAGCCGTCCCATCCGTGCGACCCCACGAGGTCGACGAAGCGGCAGCGGCCGATCACCTCGTGTTCGAAGCTTCCGGGTCCGGTCCGGCGCACGCGCAGCAGATCCTGCTGGTCGCGTTGGCCAAAAGGACCGACGAGTCGCCCGCCGGGCGCCAGCTGGTCCAGCAGCGGCTGCGGAACCTCGGGTCCGCCGGCCGTCACCACGATGGCATCGAAGGGAGCGTCCTGGGCGCGTCCCACGCTGCCGTCTCCCAGGTAGACGATCACGTTATGGACGCCGAGCTGGTCGATCGCGCTGCGCGCGGACGCCGCCAGGCGCGGCAGCCGCTCGATCGAAATCACCTGGGCGGCCAGGCGCGACAGGATCGCGGCCTGATAGCCGGAGCCCGTGCCGATCTCGAGCACGGTCTCATGGCCCTCGAGGGCCAGCGCCTCCGTCATCGCTGCCACCACCGAGGGTGCGGAGATGGTCTGGCCGGCACCGATCGGCAGCGCCACGTCCTGGTAGGCCGAGCCCCACAGCGCCTCGGGCACCAGCTGGTGACGAGGAATCGCGGTAAAGGCGTCGAGCACGCGACGGCTCTTCACCACACCCCGCTCCGCGAGCCGCTCCGCCATGCGACGGCGCGGGCGAGCGTACGGGTCTCTTCGGGACAGCCGGAATCCGGCCATGTCCACCCCCCGGTCCGGAGCTTAGGCGCTCCCCCCGTGGGATCGCAAACGCCCGGTTCCATTGGGACGCAGCCGCGGCTGGGGGATTCACCCCGCGGCTGCGGCGACCTCTCGGCGCCGCTGCGGCGAGCGCACCAGCGTGTGGATCGTCAGGGCCAGTGCCCGGGCCGCCTCCAGCAGCCCGGCTTCGCCCCGGGGGCCGGCCGCCGCCTCGGCGAAGGCCCGCGTGTGGAGCTGCAGGTCCTCACCGATCGGAAAGTTCGGGTGGATCGTCGGGACCACCCGGGCCACGTGGGTGATGTCGCTGGAGCCGATGTGGGCAGCCGGTGGATGCGGAGTCTCGGCCAGTCCCAGCGCTTCGAGCTGTTCGCGGTAGACGTCGGCCAGCGGCAGGTTCGCCGTCATGGCCGGCGAAGAGTTCTCTTCTTCCAGGACTTCGAGCCCTGCCCCGCAGGCCTGGGCCGCAGCCTCGGCGCAGCGGACGACGCGGGTCGCGGCGTCCTCCAGCTCGTCAGCGTCGAGCGCGCGCACCCAGAACCGGGCCGCGGCGCGCTCGGGGATCACGTTGGGTGCGTCTCCACCCTCGGAGACGATGCCGTGGATGCGGACCTCGCGGGACAGCTGCTGACGCAACAGACCCACCGAGACGAATAGTCCGATCACACCGTCGAGTGCGTTCACTCCCCGCTCGGGATACGCCGCGGCGTGCGCCGCGCGGCCGTGAAAGACGAACTCGAACTTGCGGAGACCGAGAAAGAGCCGGTGGGCGCGGCGCATGTCCGACGCGTGAGCCATCATGGCCACGTCGAGGTCCGCGAACACGCCGGCCGCCACCAGCCGACGTTTGCCGATGCCGAGTTCTTCGGCCGGACAGCCCACCACGCGAATGCAGGCGGCGTCGCCTGGCAGCACCTGGACCAGGGCCGAAGCGGCCAGCAGGCTCGCCGGGCCCGACAGGTTGTGGCCGCAGGCGTGACCGATCTCGGGGAGCGCGTCCATTTCGGCCAGCAGTCCGGCCCGGAGCGGAGCCGCTTCGTCTCCCCGGACGGCGACGAATGCCGTGTCGAGTTCGGCTACCGGCGTACGGATCTCGAAGCCCCGGGCGAGCAGGTACTCGGTATAGCGCCGGCTCGTTTCGCGCTCTTCGAGAGAGAGCTCCGGATGGGCCGACATCCAGCGCGCCAGCTCCAGCGTCTCGGCGGAGCCGGCATCGACCGCCTCGAGCAGGGCCGTCCGCTCCCGTTCCCATTCCTGATGGCACGAGATCTCGCTCATGGGGGGTTCATCGACCGGCCATTCCGGTCGCTAAAACCGCGATCGCCAAGATCGCGTGCTGAAACCGGGCTCTACAGTTTGGGCACCGGCGGCATGACCGGCTCCGGCACCTCCAGCTCGGCTCCGCAGTCGCGGCAGAATCGCGCGCCCTCGTCGTGACCCTCGCTGAAGCAATCATTGCAGACGCGCGTGTTGTGGGGTCTGCGGCTGGCGCGCACCAGCTCGGCCGACACGATGCCCGTCGGCACGGCGATGATGCTGTAGCCCAGCAACATCGCGATGGCGGCCACGACCTTGCCCGGCGCGGTCACGGGTGCGATGTCGCCGTAGCCCACCGTCGTCATGGTCACGACGGCCCAATACATCGAGACCGGGATGCTGGTAAAGCCGCCGGCTTCGCCCTCGATCAGGTACATGGCCGACCCCATGATGATGATGCCGATCAGCAACGTACCCATGAAGACAATGACCTTGGGAAGGCTCGATCGAAGCGCCGTCACCAGCATGTTCGTCTCGGTCAGATAACGGGCCACCTTGAAGATCCGAAAAATCCGGAGCAGGCGCAGGGCCCGGATCACCAGCAGCGACTGGCTCCCCGGCAACAGCAGGCTCAGGTAGCTCGGAAGCACCGACAGCAGGTCCACGACCCCGAAGAAGCTGCGTGCGTAGCGGATCGGCGAAGGAACGCAGTACAGGCGCACCAGGTACTCGACCGTAAAGAGCCCGGTAATGATCCATTCGCTGATCCGGAGCCAGTCGCCATAGTCCGGCTCGATCGTCGCGATGCTTTCCAGCATCACGAGGATCACGCTGAGTATGATCACCACCAGCAGGACTACGTCGAAGACCTTGCCCGCGGGCGTGTCGGCCTCGAAGATCACGCGCCGGATGATCTCGCGCCGGCTGATCGCCGGTTGCGGATCCTGCTGCGGCGATGCAGCCCCGGAGGATGGTGCGTGTTCGCTCATGGGAAGATGTTACGTTTTGGCGCGCATGTTCGCTCTGGAACTCAACGGCGTCAGCAAACGCTACGGCCAACGGCACGCGCTCAGCAACATCGATCTCCAGCTGGAGAGCGGTGCGTCGCTGGGCTTGTTGGGACCCAACGGTGCAGGCAAGACCACCTGTCTGCGGCTGCTGCTGGGGTTGACCCAGCCCACCCAGGGAACCGTTCGCCTGCGCGGGCGCGATCCGATGAATCCGGCAGCGCGCGTCGGCGTTGCCTATCTCCCCGAACGCCTTCGTCTGCCGGAGCGGGCCACGGTCCGGGGATTCCTGCGGCTCCACGGAACGCTGGCGGGCCTCAGCGGCACCGAGCTCGAGCGCGAGGTCGAGTCCGCCCTCGAAATGACCGACCTCGCCGATCGCGGCGCGGATCGGATCGGGGACCTTTCGAAGGGGCTGAGCCAGCGGGTTGGCTTCGCCCAGCTGTTCCTGGCCCGGCCCGAGCTGCTGTTGCTCGATGAGCCGACCAGCGGTCTCGATCCGATCGGGATCCGTGACGCCCGGGAGTGGATCCGCGTGGTTCGTGAGCGGGGCTGCACGGTTCTGGTGAGCTCCCACGTGCTGTCGGAAGTCGAGCGGGTTTGCGACCACGCGGCCATCCTTCACGAAGGGCGGATCGCGGCCCAGGGCCCCATCGAAGAGCTGGTCCAGCCCGGTGAAACGCTGGAAGACGCCTTCTTGCGGGTGGTGAGCGGCTGATGGCCCCGGCGGCACCGGGCGCGCTGCGCGTCTTTCGGATCCTGGCCGTCGAAGCGGTCGCCGACGCCGTGCGACGACGCATCGTGCCCGTCATCGTGGTACTCGCAGTCGTGTCGCTCTTCTTCATCGACAGCTGCAGCTCGTGCAGCCCGACGCTGATCCAAGACGGACAGCCGGTCGAGCTCAGCCAGCTCGCCGGTTTTGCGGGTGTCATCTCGGTCGTGAGCCTGGGCCTCTGGACGCTGGTGCTGGCCGGCGCACTCGCTTCGGATCATCTGGCAGAACCGCTGGCCGACGGCTCTGTGAACCTGCTGCTGTCGCGCCCGGTCTCCCGCGCGTCCTTTGCGCTCAGCCGGCTCGCCGGAACGCTGGGCCTGACACTGATCACGGGCGCAGTCCTGTTGGGGACCAGCGGCTTGCTGTTCAGCGTCCGACAGGGGCTTGTCATCGCACCGCTGGCTGGCGTCTTCCTGGCTTGCACCCTCGGCGCCGTCACCGTCGCTGCGCTCGCCATGACGGCGTCGCTCTGGCTGCCGCGGACGTTGACGGCGCTGCTCGTGTTCGGAAGCGTGTGGGGCATCGGAATACTCGAGACCGCGCTGCGTCTCGGCGCCGAGATCGGAGGAGTGGCGGGGGCGCTCGCTCGCTATGGACCACCGCTCGCGGGCAGCATGATCGCGGCCCTGTCCGGCTGGGTGGAGCAACCGCTGCCCGCAGGCGAGGCGTGGCTGCTCGGAGTTCGCGCCCTCGTGTGGGCGATTCTGAGCGTCGCAGCCCTCGTCTTCGCCTTTCGCAGGATCGAAATCCGCTAGATCCGACCCTCAGAAGCGGGTTCAAGAACCTTCTTCGAAACCTTTGGTTTCACAAAAGAAAAGAGCGGCCCGGCTCGATCGAGCAGGGCCGCCCTACAGGACGGATACAGTCTGAACCCTAGTGCTCGCCGAGCGGGTCCATGAACGTGTAACGGAACGGTTTTACGACCAACAGCTTGAACGGCTTGCCGATCTCCGTCGGCCGCGTGATGCCCACGAAGGCCGCGGCCGGCAGGAACGCCACCATTCCCAGACCGGTCAGTACCAGGCCCATCGGCCGAAGAAAGAATGCGTCGAGCAGCACGGGTGTCTCGCGCTGGCGGCTCTCGATCCCGACATCCTCGTAAGCAAACGGCTCGTAGGCAAACGCAGGTGATGCGCCGGCCACCAGAACAGCGGTCGCCAGGAGCGCCGCCACCATCACTCGAATCCGAGGGGACATGCCCAACCCTCCCAAGAATAAACGGATTTCGTAGAGCATTATCGGCAAGCGGGCGGCAAAGCTGAGGCGACACCAGCGGGAGAACGCTTCAGCACCGCGCAACTCGCGAGCAGCTTGCGTGTGTAGGTGGGCGGCGGGATGGACTCCCCGGGTTGCAGCCATCCAGTTGCCCAGGCTGCTGATCGCCCTCTCCGCTTCCGGTCGGAGCCCGGATCGGCGGGTCCGTCGGGCTGAGGTTCAATCCGCTGGGACGCTCCTTGCGTGGCTCCGCATCCGCGCGGCCGACGACTACGCCTGACCTGGACCCGGCGTTGCGTATGGATTGATCAGCGTACGCCCCAGCCGCAGTCCAACTGCGATGAGCGCCAGCATCGAGAGCAGCAGCGCAGGCAGCGCGCTCGTCTGCAGGTAACCCACCGGGACCAGCAGCAGCAGCAGCCCGATCGCGGCAAGCCCCAGCGAGCGCCGACCGGCCAGCGGGCCCGTACGCCGCCACGCAAGCCACAGGCCAGCCCAGAAGCAGGCGGTGCCGAGCAGGGAAACGGCCTGGCCCAGGGCGGCGCCGAAGTCCGACGTGTAGGGAATCGAGAACGAGGCTTCGCGATCGGCCTGGTTGGCGTACAGCTTCTCGAACGCGAAGTGGATGCCCGCACTGGGAACCTCGATCTGGAGTGGTCGCAGCTGCTGGGGTGTGAAGGCGCCCGTATCGATGCCGGCCAGCTCAGATTTGAGGGCCTGGCGCGACACGGCCGTACCGCTCTCGACCACGTCCATGTTCGTGGTCGGTGTCCCGTAACGGAAGCGGTCGGGCAGATAGAGGTCCCAGTGGGAGCGGGTCACGACCATGTCGGGGCGCGGCAGATGAGCGCTCACTCGACCGAATCGCCCCATCTGATTGACGGGCGTGGCATAGATCACCTCCACCGGAAATCCCTGCACCGAGTTGATGACCTTGATCAGGATCTCGGGTGCCGCCCCGGCCCCGTCGCTGGAGGAGATGGCGGGCTTTTCGGGCTTGCCGTCCACGGTCACCGACCAGAGCTCGGCGCCCTCCGGAAGCTGCACCCGAAGGAACTGCTTGCGGCTGTTGCGTACCTGGAAGCGAGCTACCGTCACGGCGAGTCCCTCCGCCGTGAAGAGCGTCCTGTAGTCGGCCTGGTCGATGGCGGCCTTCTGGACCTCGACCTCACGGTGCCGCGTCATGCGCAGCACGAGCGCGTGGGGCGGATCGACGTGGACGTACTTGTACGCGAGCAGGATCGGATTGGTGGTCTTGAGGATCAGCTGGTGGGGCAGCTCGCTGGGATCGAGCGAGGACAGCTGCTGCGCGGAATCGACCTGGACCTCCACGGCCGCGAGCGCCTCGACCGCGATCCGTCCCTGTTCCACCTCGGCACCCACCACTCTCAGGGTGGGAACGGCAACCCGGGATTCCGCGTCGGCGGTGATCCGTTCGTAGGCAACCTCGACCCGGAACTGCCCTTCCATTTCCTGGGTGAACTCGACCGTTACGCTGCGGCCGTCCTCGGAGAGCCGGTGGGTTCGCAGCGAGGGCGCCGTCAGGTTCAGCAGATTGACGTTCGCGGGCAGCTCGATCTCCAGGGCGGCCAGCCGCCCCGACTTGACGTTCACGTTCACACTGGCCGAGCCGCGCATGGTCACGTCGGTCAACGAGATCAAGGTGTCGACCTCAGCGTCGAACTTGGCCAGCACACGCTCCGGCACGGTGGCGGTCGTGATCAGGATCGGCGCTGCCTCGGTGTACTTGAAGGTGTGAGCGATCGTCTTATCGATGCTGCGGCGCACGAAGGCGGGCAGCTGGTTTTCGCCGACCTGGGTGAGGTTGCTCTCCTCCATCGGCGTGAGTGCCACCTCAGAGGTGGCGAGCAGCGCCAGCATGCCGCGCTGGCGATGGACTTGGCGCACCCGCACCAGCGGAATCGGAATCGGCGCATCGCCGCGGGGCAGCGATCGGTCGTAATCGATCCGGAAGCGCATCTCGCCCGAGAGCGGATGGCCGAGGAAGACCGTCACGATTTGGGGTTCACCGTCTTGCCCCGGAGTCACGCGCCAGTCGCTGATGCCGCCGCCTTCGGAGCGGATCCGGTTGACCTGCACGCCGGCCGGCAGCGCCAGCTCGATCGTGCTGAGCTCTCCGCGTCCGACCTCGAAGACCACCCACGCATCTACGCTCAGGACGCCCTCGTCGGCCTGGACCGTGTGGTAGAGGCTGGCATGGGCGCGGGTCTCGGTGCGCGTGTCTTCGGGAATCGCCTCGGTCCACGAGAGCTGAAGCTGGCGGCTGATGGGCACGTGGAAGGTCGCGACGGTTTGAGCGTCGCCCACGACATGGATGACGTCGCTCGCCGGTGTCGCCGTGATCTGCTTGCGCCCGGGAAGCGTGAGCTCGAAGCGGGAGACCGGGATCTCGGGAATCATGAGCGTGACCCGGGGCGGCCCGCTGCCGCGAACCACGGGAACTTCGAAGGCCATCTGGAGACGATGCGCCCCACGACCCTTCACCAGCGTCGCGAAGTTCTGCCCCGAGATCAGGATGGGCGCCTCGCGGCCATCCACGCGGATGTCGCTGAGTGTCACGTGCTTGGGCAGGAGTTCGAGCGTGACCGCATCTTTTCCGTTGAGCTCGAGGCTGAGCTCGGCCTTCCAACGGATCGCGTCACCGACGAGTTCACCCGTGTAGAACGCGCGGCTCAAGGTGTAGGTCTCGAGCGCCGGAACCCGCCAGGAGAGCTGGATGCCACGGGTCGCCGGGATCGTGGCCGAGACGACGGTCTGGTTTCCGCTGGCCACGGTCTTTACGCTCGCTGCCGGAATCACGGCGACTTCCATACCGGCGCCGGGAAGCTGCGCCTCGAGCGTGGTTGCGGCGGCCTCGGGCGTGGGAAGTGTGAGTACGAAACCGCCCTGGAAGGTGTTGGCATCGACCCGGTACACCAGCGTCATCGAATGGCTGCCCAGCTCCTTGACACCCCAGGCGAGACCGCCCGGCGTATTGATCAGCTGAACGGGCTTGCCGTCGACCTGGACTGAAACCACGGCAGTTCCCGGCGGCAGGATCGGAACCAGGTTCCAGCGATCTTCGAGCAGCCGGATCGTAAGCGTCGCCCGGACCTCGGCACTGGCGCGTCCTTCCAGCAGCTCGACCCGCACATTGAGCTGGGCCGATCCGAGGGCGTAACCGGCCGGCGCCTCGGTCGGGCGCTCGGTGGCGGAAACCAACTGGTTGTAGATTTCGAGCGGGATCTGGACGCGTCCGTCGCCTGCTTCTTGAGCCTCCGCTTGCCCTTGCCCGGCCGGATTGGCCTGGGCGAAGGCGGCGGGCGCGGCCAGCAGGACGATGAGGACAGCGAGAAGCAGGCTGCTGAAGCGGGACTGGATACACATGATTACGATCTCCTCGAAAGCCGCAGCACCGCTGGGGTACGCGGAACGGTCTTGAAGTAGCCCGAGAGCTGGAGCGAATCGGCCAGGTAGACGCGGGGAACTTCCTGCGCAAGCGCCGGGCCGTCCATCAGCGCGAGATACTCGGCCAGCATCCCTGCATCGCTGGCCAGATCGACATCGTTCTGGAAGCCCGGAACCTCGCGCTGGAGACTCTCGAGCAGCGCCTGGAACTCGCGAATCGATGCGATGGCGTTGGCGTCGCCGCCTTCCAGCAGCGCGCGTCCCGCCTGCTTGAGAGTTTCGGACAGGCGGATCGCGAGATAGTTCTTCACCACGTTGCGCTGCAGTGGGCCGACGTTGCGCGAACCGTTCGAGAGCGTCAGGTTCGCCTGGGCCACGCTGTTCCTCAGATAGACCAGGTCCTTGTAGCGGACGCTCACGTCGGCAACCGGCCCGGGTCCGGACACCACCACGTCGAGGAGGACGGCGTGGGAATCACCGCCATAAAAAGTCGGAATCACGATCTGGATCCCGGCCTCGTCGTCACCGCGATCCGACTCGATCCCGAGCCGGTGGGCCAGCCGCCGGTCGATGCTCCGCTCGGCCTGGCGTACACGGTCGGCGCCGTCGGCATCGAGCCGGTCGGCACCAATGACTTCGATCAACTCGACGCCCGCGGCCAGCCGAATCCGCAGTCGCAGCGCTCGGGCAATTACGCGGGAGAGCGCGGCCAGCTCTTCCTCGACCAGCCGCTCGGCTTCGGCCGGGGCGTACAACAATCGGAGGTTGCCCTGCCCGGCCAGCGTGATGCGCTCGATCTCCTCGGGCTCGACCCCGGCTCCCACGCCGATCACGCTCAGTGGAATGCCACCTACAGCGGAGTCGTGGGCGATCGCTTCGAGTGCTTGCGCGTGGAAACCCAACGGCTGGCTCGTCACCAACAGCAGCATTCGGCTTCCGAGTGGCGCGGCGGGATCCTCGCTGCGCCCCAGCTCGGACAACGTCTGCGCCACGGATTGCTCGAGACTCAGCGTCGGGGCCTGGCTCGACGGGCTTCCGTCCGCGCCCAGCAGACGGCTCATGACGACGCTCAGGGGGCCGTGCCGGAAGTCGTCGGCAGCCACCACGACGGCGCCCGGGCGTCCGGCCACGGTCACACTGAAACGATCACCGACGTCCTTGGCGGTCAGGAAGGCGTCGAGCAGCGCACGCATCGAAGCCGCCGACTCCGAGGAGAGCGAGCCCCGCAGGTCCAGCACGATCCCCACGCTCATGGCCGGTCGCAAGCGGGCGTTGCGCTCGGCTCCGCGGAGGCCCACCTGGATCAGAATGCGCTGCTTGCCGGTAATCGCGCGCTGGTCTGCCTGCAGGAAGACCGAGATGGCCGCGCTGCTGGGCGGGTCGAAGGGCTGGAGGGTCGGTCGGGCGCCGCCATCCAGAAGAATCGGTCGTGCCGCGAAGCGCTGGAGCGCTGCCTTGTCGTGACGTTCGAGCCGAGACTCGAGCCAGCGCATCACCGGGTCACCCGGCACGTAGGTGTTGGCCCAATAGCCGGTGGCTTGCTGGAACGTCAGGCCGTCGAGCTGGCGTCGTTCACGAAGGAAGAGCTGGGCGGGAGAGCCCGACGCTTCGTCTGCGTCAGGTTCGTCAGACGAAAGCGCGAAGGCTCTGTGAAGCTTGCCGCCGTTGTTGAAGACGAATCCGCTGGCAGTAGCAAGGCCGCGCGCCCGCGACTCCAGCTGCGCTCGATATTCCGCCTCCTCGGACCTGGACAGGTTCGGGCCAAGCCCCCCTCCCACAACAGCGTCGAACGCCGCCGCGGTTCTGCCGGGCTTCTGCTTGGGCTCGGCCCGCTGCCTCCCGCGGGCGAGGTAGTCAAAGGCTTCCTTGGCGCGTTGAGCCAGGTTCTGCTCATTCTTCCTGTCGAGTTCTGAAAGGGCGTCATCGTTACGCGCGTTGTATGGAATTGGCACAGCGCTGGACGCGTCGGAGGCCCGAACCCCTTCGCGATCGACGTATCCCAGACTGCCCAGAGAGCTGAGGTGGGATTCCGCCAGCACCGCCTTCCCGGCGACTTCGGCTTGCTGCTGCGATTCTTCAGCCGGACCCGCAAGGTTCATCTCGTCGCTACAAGCAACAAGGATCGCGACCGCGGCGATGAGCCGTGCCACCCGCCACCTGGATCGGTCTGTTCTCGAGCCCATGCTGCCCCCTTCGCGCGATGGTCTTTGCGCTTGTCAGGAACCGGCCGTCGCAAATCGGTTTCACCCCTGTAGGTCGGCAGAGGTCGAAAAACGGATCACCGGGGTCCGGACCGGGGCGGCACGGAGGCGGCATGAAGTGCACAAGAGAGCTGACCGGGCATGGGAAACAGCGACGCTGTCCTCAGCGCGCCGAGGACCGCGGTCGACAGCTCGGACAACGCCGTCTTTCCGTTCCATCCCTTTCAAGCGGGCCACTGCCAAGGGAGGCCGCCAAACGCGCCTTTGGCGGTCTGCGTGAGAGGCCTGGCGGAACCCGGTTAGCTGGCTCCGGGCGGAGGCGGGGGTGGAGCCCCGGCGGGCGGTGCCAATGGCGGCGGCTGGGCGGCGAACGCTCCCTGCGGAAGCGGGATCTGGTTGCCGTTGGCATACATGCACTGCAAGTAGGCATTGTCGTAGCGTCGCTGGAGCGTTTCGCCCGCCCACTCGGCCCGCGAAGAACCGGCAGCCGAGCCCACCAGCAGACCGCTTCCCGCGCCGACGGCAGCACCGACGCCGGGTTCGCCGGCCGCGGCACCGATGGCAGCGCCTGCGGCGGCGCCAACCGCGGTGCCGATCAGCGCGGAGCCGACACCGCTTTCGATCGCGGCCTGACGCGGAGTGGCTCCGGACTGCTGCAGCGCCCAGTCGCGACACAGCGCATCGTCCATTTGGAACTGTCCGAAGTTCTTGGCGCTGCCGGGGAGCACCATCACGCTCGGTCCGGTCGGAAAGTGTGCACACGCGGAGAGCAGCAGAGTGGCCGCGGCGAGAAGGATCACGCGAGTGGCCGGCATCATTGCGGGCTCCGGCTCGAATCCGGCCTCGGCGCCACCTTCACCCAGCTCTCTGGGCAGCTGGCGACGTCCGGGTAGTAGTCAGCGGCGCTCTCGCAGTAGTACCACCAGTTCTCCGCGGGCGCGGCGCTCGGCGGCCGCTCCACGTAGACCACGCGCTCCTCCACGACCAGGCGGGTCGGCGGCCGGTAGGGGTAGCGATACGGGTATGCGTAGGCCCCATACCAGCCCGGGCCCCATCCGAACGGCGCCAGCCAGAACGCGTAGTGGCCCGCGTGGCGATAGCCGTGTCCGCCTCGATAGCCGTGCCCACCGCGGTAGCTGTGTCCGCCGCGGTAGCGGTGCCCGCCGCGGTAGCTGTGTCCGCCGCGGTCGCTGTGTCCGCCGCTGTAACTGTGGCCACCGCGTCCGTGGTGGCCGGACCTGCCGCTGGCCTCGGCCGGGCTCGGAAGCGCCGCCAGCACGAGCACTCCGAGAAGCACGAGCAACACTCTTCTCATCATGACTTCCTCCAGAGACTCTACCGTCTTTAAACCCTACCGGCGTTCGACGTTGCGGTCGGGCGGAAGATTCATGCAGCCACCGCGTCCCCCGCGGGGCGCCCAGTAGTGCGCCGCGCTAGACTGCCCGCCTTGAGCTCCCCCTCCGACCACAAGCCGGGATTCCTGCGCGAACAAAGCCGTGTGCTAGGCCGACAAGTCAGTGCGCGCGTCGTTGGCAACCCCCTCGTTGCGCGTCTCATCACGCGTTACTTCCACCGCCTCTACTACGGAATGCGCGCGCGCACCTGGCTGGACACACACTGGCTGGGCACACCGCTCCTCAAGTGTCCCCTCGACCTCTGGATCTACCAGGAGCTGCTGCACGAAATCCGCCCACACCTGATCGTCGAGACTGGCACCCGCTACGGAGGCAGCGCGGCCTACCTCGCATCGCTCTGCGACCTGCTCGACCATGGGCGCGTCATCAGCATCGACATCGACGAGGCGGAGGGGCGGCCCCAGCACCCGCGCATTCGCTATCTGCATGGCTCTTCGACGGCGCCCGAGTGCATCGACGCTGTGAAGCAGGAGGTGAGCGAGGGCGATCGGGTGCTGGTGATCCTGGATTCGGACCACCGCCGCGACCACGTCCTGGCGGAACTGCGCGCCTACGCGGACCTGGTGAGCCCGGGAAGCTACCTGGTGGTCGAAGACACCAACGTGAACGGCCACCCGGTCGATCCCTTCTTCGGGCCGGGGCCCTTCGAGGCCATGCGCGACTTCCTCGCCGAGGACGCGCGCTTCGAGGTCGACCGCGCCCGCGAGAAGTTCTACCTGACCTTCAATCCCTCGGGTTACCTGAGGCGGGTCGGCTAGGGACTGCGGCGGCTCGAGCGCGCGAAACACGGCCTCGCCCCGCTGGCCCAAGGCCTTCTAGCAGCCCCGCGGCCCGCTCGATTAGCAGAGCGCGGCTCGCCAGTGCCAGCAGGACGGGGGGCAAGCAGTCGACGCGGGGCCTGCTGAGACCCTGCAGGTACCGCGCTCAGCAGCGGCCTTTCACGCCGCTGCGCCCTGGCGTTATGCTGGGGCGTTGGGGGCCGAGGAGGCTGCATGATGGATGCCAGGATCGCACTGCTCCAGGACATGTCGATCTTCGGGGCCGTGAAGTCGGACGCGTTGGCGCTTCTGCTCGAGCGCGCCCACACCCTCCACGTACCCAAGGGCGACTACTTCTTCCGGGAGGGAGACGTGGGCACGTCGTTGTACGTCCTCGAGCGGGGACGCGTGACCATCGTGAAGACGTGGCAGGGCACGAACTACGTGATCAACAGCCTCGAGTGCGGCGACTTCTTCGGCGAGATCGCGCTGCTCGACTTCATGCCGCGCAGCGCTTCGGTGATCGCTGAGGAGGACTGCCAAGCGCTGGTCTTTCGGGCGCTCGACGTGCTCGAGATCGCCAAGCAGGACATCGAGCAGTTCACGATGATCTACATGAACATCTGCCGGGAGTTGGGCCGCAGGCTGCGCGCAGGCAACGAACTGCTGTTCGAGTCACGCATCCGCTATCAGCATTCGCTGGAGGACTACTCCTTCACAATCTGACGCGCGGCGCATCAGCCCCCCGGCCTGCCCCGGGCGACGGGCCTCAGGCGGTGCTTGCCAAGCTGGGATCGGGCGCTGCCCCGGATGCCCTTGGAGTCTACTTGCTCGGAAAATTCACGTCGAGCGTCACATCCTTCCACTCTTCGACCGACGCCATCAGCCCTCTCAGCTTCTCGCGATACGCCTTATAGACGTCGTGCCCGAGCAGCAAGTGCAGCGGCGGATGCTTCCGCTCACTGACCATCAACACCGCATCGGCGATGCGGCGCGGATCGCCCGGGAACCTGTCGCCCGCGAGTTTGATCAGCGCCTTGCGCGCACCGACCGTGTCGGCGTACGCATCGATGGGGTTGCTGGCTTCCCTCATGCTTCTTTTTGACCAATCGGTGCGAAACGCGCCCGGCTCGATGGCCGTGACGTGCAGGCCGAGCGGCCCCACCTCCTTCGACAGTCCCTCCGTGAGTGCTTCGAGCGCGAATTTCGTCGAGCTGTAGAAGACGTTGGGCGGGTTGGCGACCAGCCCGGTCATGGAGGAGATGTTGATGACGTGGCCGCGGCCGCGGCCGCGCATGCCCGGCAACACCGCCTGGATCATCGCCACGGCCCCGAAATAGTTGGTGTCGAACAGGGCGCGGATCTCGTCATCCTCGCCTTCTTCGACGGCCGCCATGTAGCCGTAGCCGGCGTTGTTCACGAGCACGTTGATGCCACCGAAGCTGCGCTCGGTCTCGCGAACCGCGGCGTCTACCTGATCCCGCTTCGTGACATCCAGCGCCAGCGCGATCGCCTGTTCGGGATGCGCTGAGACAATGTCCTCAACGGCTTCGGGCTTGCGCGCAGTGACGGCTACCTTGTGGCCCTTCTCGAGCGCCGCCTCGGCGATATGTCGGCCGATGCCGGTCGAGCAGCCGGTGATCAGCCAGCCACCGGGGCCTTCTCTGGGCTTCGCAGACATGGTTTGGACTCCCGTCTAGCATGCGGCGCCTTGGGCGCACGGAAGGTCGCTGTGGAGCCGACCGGGTTCGGATGGATGCGAACGCGTTCAGTGTTCGGGGAGTCTCCGCTTGTAGGCGGCGGCCCGCTCGGCGAGCTGCTCGGCGCGTTCGGCCGGGGTGACCCACTTCGTTTCGGCCGGTAGCTCGTCGCGCAAACTCGCCAGCGGCACCACCCGGCTCTGGGCCGACAGATCGCGATTGGGTCGGCTGTCCGGAAATTCGGCCATACGCAGGGTGAGGATGCCCTCACCCAGATCGCAGGGGTCGATCCAGTTGTGCACGCCAGGATCCTTCCGTGAAAGCACGTAGGTATAGGTGCCATCGTTGTTGGGGATCGACTGTGCCTTGTTGAGGCTGCTGGTGCGTTCGACGATGTCGAGGGTCGTGCCCCAGATGTTCCCGATCGGGACGACGAAGTATTTCGCGCCGCCGTCGCTCACATCGATCAGCATCGCCTCATCATCATCGAGCTTGAAGTTACCGCCGATGTAGACCTGCTTGCGGAGCGCGCCGCCTTTGTCGGCCGAGAAGGCGAGCGCGAACTGGTTCGCAGGGCTGCTCGTCATGCCGCGACCGAGCTTCTGGGTGAATTCGGCAAAACGATGCATGTAGCTGGCGGTCAGCTGGGCCTGCTCGTCGACGGACCGCGGCGGCGTGCCCGGCGCGTCGCCCAGACGCTCGATCGACAGCTCGTTGGGTTCGTCCCTCGACCAGTCGAGCATCACGTCGCGAATGTAGAACTCGAGGGCCTCCGGCGCCGATTGGATGTGATTCGGACGATCGCCCTTTGGCTCGCTGTCGACCGAAATCGAGAAGCGACGATCGTCATCGAGCACGAGGTCGTGGCCCGAGAGAACGTCGATCGTGTTCATCTTCTCGTCCCAGAGCGTGAAATAGTTCTCCGTCATGCGCTGCTCGGCCACGCGGCCGTGGATGACGTAGCGCTCGCTTCCCAAGATCGGAATCACGCGATAGATGGAATCTGGGTTGTCGATCCCCCAGCGCGAGCCGGGGATCTGAATGTCGCCAACAGGGTGCGCGAGCCGCGTAATGCAAATCACTCGTGGACGCAACGGGTCCTGGTTCAGCGACCAGACGGCGGCCGAGAACATCACCTCTTCGAATGCCCAGTCGAAGCAGCTGAGCATGTCGGGGCTCGGATCGGCAGCCGCGAGCCAATTCCCCCGCACGCGTTCGTAGGCCTCCTTGACGACGGGGTGCTGAGTCAGCTCGAGCGCCTCGAGTTCGTGCGCGTGCTGCTCGGGCGTGGCGATCAGATGCGATCCCATCGATCCTCCAGAGGGTGCGCGCTGGAGGATGGCGACGACTCCGCGCGGAGGGCAATACTAACATCGCGGCATTCGCCCTCCACACGGCTGCAGGCACAGCTGGGCCCTAGAAGGGAGCGTGAGAGGCTCGCAGTGTGCGACCGCGGTCAGCAGCGCTCGTGGGGATCGATGAAGCGAGCCATGTAGCCGGCGAAGGCCTCGCGAATCCTTCTCTCGGTCAGGCCAAATTGCTTGGCTGAATATTCGTGTGCGGGGCGCTCGTCGCGCGCTTGCGCGGCTAGCCAGCGCTCCATTCCTCGCTGCGCCTCGGGCAACAGCTCCAAGGCAAGTGCCGCGTAGATCCGCTGCATCTCGGTGAGCGGGTCCGAGACGGCATCGCGATACCACACGTCCAC
>SMVA01043028.1_pt1 | contig 16390 bp, 14 predicted proteins | sample 2456451 | NCBI WGS metagenome assembly SMVA01 (sample SAMN11095933, study PRJNA526329) | marine sediment metagenome | biome: Marine sediment; feature: Surficial sediment; material: Deep marine sediment; isolation source: Hadal surficial sediment | place: Pacific Ocean | collected 2014-05 | depth...
AACATTTTCTCGTTTTTCTGCTTTTAATACAACTTTCTTACCATTTTGTTCTAAACTAAGTAGTTCTTTTATTACTTGATCACGAACAGAATTATATCTATTTGGTTCATCTATGTTAATAGTAATCTCATTATAAGCTTCTGAAAAAACTTCGGATGTTTTTTCAATATATCTATCATCACTAAGTTCTAATGAAATCATTGGTCCATTCCAAAATCTATTTTCAAGTAATCATATAGTTTTTTGTTATGTGGACAAAAGTGCTCAATTAGTTTTTTTCTAGTTTCAGGTTTCATTTTTTCATATTTACGTTTTCTGATTTTTTCATATTTTTTAAGTTCAAATGGAGGTAATCCCAAAAACTTTAGAACATTATTATAAACAAGAGACGGATTTTTGTTAGATTCTTCACTTTTAATAAACATGAAGTTTTCTTTAGGGTAGAACTCTCTCCACCTCTTAATCTGTTCAAGATATTCTCCACTTTTGATGTATGCTCTATGAGGATAGTTTCGACCTGAATTATTTTCATTGTTTAGCATTTCTTCAATTTCACCTTTTATTCTTTCAGGTTCTTTTTCTATTGCTTCTTCAAATGTTAATTCTTCATTTTTGTGTTCTTTTTCCATCTGATAATGAGAATATGCTCTATCTACCGGATTTCTTAACATTACAATAATTTTTACATCAGGAACAACCTCGTGTGCACGTTTTGCAGCAAGAGGATGTGTCATATAATGAGGAGTAGCTTCGCCAGAAGCGAAATTCTTATGTTTAATTTTTTTTATCATAAATTTTTCCCATACAAATGGAAAACATACTTTATACCATGAAATTTGTCGATCATAATAACGATCAAAGAAATGAATTTGTTTAGTCAGTGAATTTCCTACACATGGGTGTTGCATTAAATAATCATAGAGTGATGATGTACCACATTTAGCTGCTCCTATTATAAGGAAAGTAGGTAATGTGTGCAAAGATTGTGTTAAAGTACAATATTTTCGATATAAATTTCTAGAAAATGAATATAATTATGGTTTTTTCATAAGTTTGGATCTAGTTAATTGTCGAGTAGATGCATTAGTCCAATGTCCCACCATCATTCATCACGCTTTTTAGAATGATTTACAAGATTAAGCATAAGATAACTCCCAACTTGTCCATTTTCATTCATTTCCATTAGTTCATCTAAAGTGGGTTTTGTGACATAACGCATACTGCCAATTATTGGAATGTCTAGTTCGCGTGGAACGTAAGACTCTACTTCGTAATCAAGATCTTTCATTAATTGAAAAAATTCGCGTGTGCCATCAACACCTAGTTGCCTTTTATGTAATTCAATTGAAATAATTGGCTTAAATTTTTCAAGCGTTTTCTTTAATCCTTTAAAAATATGAAGTTCATAACCTTCAGAATCCATTCTCACAAAGTCAACATGTTCTAATTTTAATTCTTCAATAAATGAATCTAAAATTTTTATGGGAACTTCAGTCAATGTTCCAAGTGAGGGATCAGGAGGAGACACACCTTCGGCTATAACTTTACATCCATTGGATTTTTTGTTAATAAAAAAAGTGGCTTTGCCTTCTTTATCACCACAAGCAAAATTGTATGCAGAAATATTTTTGACATTTTGAAGTTGAATATTTTTTTTCAAATATTGATAATTCCTCGGTAATGGTTCAAATGCAATAATTCTTCCTTCATCTCCTACTAGTTGTCTCTCTAACAAGACATAATATCCAATATTTCCACCTATGTCCAAACATGTCATTCCTTTCTTTAGTATTTGAGAAATAATTTGTGTATTAATCGGTTCATGTGATTTGAATATTGATAATTCCGTGGAAATGCCAGGATCATTAGGAATCATTCTCATTTTACTTCCGTTTACGGTGATTATAGATTCATTTGGATTTATACGATAATTCTTAATTGCTCGATAAGCATAATGTCTAAAAACTCTGAATGCTACATCAAATCCATATCTTCTACGATATTGATTAAATGATAAGAATGCCTTTTTGATGGAATTAACTTTTTTTACTTTCATGTTTTATTAATCGATTACAAATATTATAATTTTTTATATAAATTAGTTGAATTTTTATTTATGTTAAAATTCTACAAAGTTCTGTGAAAAATTTGTAGACAAGATAATGTATAAATTTTGAAACTCAAGTTAAACAGATGCAAAAACATACTTTGAATAGATATAATTATTTAACATTCCTTAAACTAAATTAAATGATGTATGAATCATGACAGGAATTAGAGTTACTTATTCAGGTCTTATTTTGTTTGGAATTAATCTAACAAGTATTGTAACTGGTTTAGTTTTTACATTAATTGTTACTCGTAGTTTATCTATTGATGAATTTGGGACATGGGGTTTAATTAATGGAATAATCATGTATGCATTGATTATTAGTCCAATCATTACTTATTGGACAACAAGAGAAATATCTAGAGGAGAAAAAACAGCTAAAACTGCTATTTTTTCAAGTGGAGGACTAAGCATAATAGGTCTAATAATTTATCTCACAGCAGCCTACTTTGTTGGAATACAATCAGATGTAGATGTGAGTGTTCTTCTATTTGCTGCCATTTTAGTTCCTCTAATATTTCTTGACCAATCTTCCGTTGCAATAAATTTAGGTTATAAACCGCAAGCAAATGGTTATGGATTTCTTGCATTTGAATTATCAAAGATACCTAGTGGTTTAATTTTTGTTTATTTTTTACAATTTGGAGTAGAAGGTGCCATTTTAGCATCATTAGTGGCATATATTATAAAAATAAGTGTGCAAATATTTTTTGCTAGAAAAATATTACGATCGCATTTCCAAAAAAAGTACATAAAAAAATGGTTCAAATTATTTTGGTTACCAATATATCGAACACTTCCTAGTGTAATCGCATTATCTGATGTGATAGTATTTTCAATTATAACTGGATCTGTAACAGGTGTTGCATATTATACTTCTGCAAGAACAGTTGGTTTTTTAGTGAATCATGTTAGGGCATTTAATCAAGGGTTATATCCAAAACTGTTACAGAGTGAAAAACAAGAATTCATACAAGAAAATTTTATAAAATTATTTTATTTTGCTTTTCCGCTTATAGCATTTTCCATTATATTTGCAAAACCAGCTCTATTTGCTCTAAATCCCATCTATCAAATAGCTGCACCAATTGTAGTGGTTATAAGTATTCGAACATTTCTGACCACACTTAACAAAGCTCTTTATGACGTGCATCTAGGCATGGAAGGAATTGATAAAGACTTGAAATCTATTTCTTCTAAAGATTATTTGAAAAGTAAACTCATGTTATTTCCAACTATAGATAATATCAAACAAGGTGTTTACATTGGAGTTTTAGTTTTAGTGTTATACATTTTATCTTCTCAAACAGAATCTACTATAGAACTTGTTTTTTATTGGGTATTAATCAATTTAGTAGTTGAAATACCAGTTACAGTTTATATGATTTATTTAACAAAAAAATCATTTACAATAAAAATTGATAAAATTAGTATTTTAAAATATTTGCTTGCAAGCATCATAGTTTTTAGTTTTATGAGTATTATTATAGAAGAATATTTAGAGTATAAAATCAGTATCTTTGAATTCTTACCATATCTATTGCTATATGGGGTAGTAAGTATGATAGGATATCTAGGAGTAACATATTTGATAGATAAGAGAACAAAAATTCTAGTAAAAGCAATTTTGAATGAAATAATAAAAAAGAAGAGTTAAATATTTTTAAAAAAAATAATTCTATTTCATTCTAAGTAACTTTGATAACTTTTTTGATTTTATTCCTTGTTGCAGTTAATAAAAAATTCATTCCCTGTGTCCTCCATAAAAGTAAAGCAACTTTTCCTAATCGCAAAATTGTGTTATGACGAATTTTATATTGTAAAGAATTAGTATGCAAATAACCTTTATTTTTCATATATTTTTCTAAAAATTTTTTTGATTTATCTATATCATTAAAAATGGTTATTGTAACTTCATTTATCTCAAGTTCTCTAGCAAGATTACTTAACTTATTTTTGTATTCATTAGAAATTTGTCCCTGATGGAATACTGTATGATAAAATAATGTGTAAAAATAATCTTCTGTAGATGGTACATAAAATCCATGATATAAAACACGTCTTTTTAGAATATCATGTGCCCATTTTTCATCATAATAATAATCTCCAGGGTATCCAAAGTCAAATTTTATTGATGTATCACCAATCTTAACAAATGGTGGAAATTCATCATTAAATGCGGATTTACCTCCATTTGTAATGTATGGAATACGTAAGTAATCATCTGTCAGAACATCAATGTCATTATGTTCATAAATTGGATATTTTTCGGGTAGTTCTTCAAAATTTCTTAAGATTACATAATTAGTTGTTGAGTTTAGGACATAGAATAATTGATTCATATCATTCCATCCATTTTGGCCAACTAGATCAGACTCTAATTTTTTTATTACACCATCCCATTTTTCAGAAAGATCTTTTTTTAAATCCTGAATATTTTTACCTAACAGCAAGATAAGATCATCATTTGTTTCTTTTTCAGTAATGCTACTATGTATTGCATATCCTTTCCCCGTTAGTTTTCGATATGATTTCTTATTATCAAAGAGATTAATGTTAACTAATTCCATTCCATTTGATGTTCTTCGTTTACCAAACTTAGGATTTGGATCTGAAATTAAGATCAGTAATAATGGACCAGTTCCACAGTCAGCAGTTTTTGTAAAAACATTACCTAATTTTGGTCCATAGAATCGTTTCATATTATCAGAAAAATTTTTTATGCTCCATTTAATCTCATAAACATCTCTTATAATGAATTTTTTTTTAATTTCCTCAAAAAGAAAATCCTCCTTACTACGTCCATTTTCCCATATAACAAAAAGATATAATGATGTGTGCATATCTTTTTTAAATTTTGATTGGTTTATAATAAATTAGATGTATTATAGTAATATAATAAATCAGTTTTGACATAAATTAGAGATGATATAAAATCTATTAAAAATATTTGTCTACACATTCCAAAATGTTGGAAATATTAAAAGCAGAATCAATTACATTTATTTTAATAATGATTAAAACAATTAATTGTGATACAAGATATGAGTAAACAAATACTATGTGTTTTCCCAAATGATCCAATTATGGCATATTATAAAAAAGGAGAAATTAAAGATCGATATTTTAATCCGATGAATTATTTTGATGAGGTACATATCATTTCATTCATAGATAATGATATTGATGAAAATAAAGTTCAAGCAATAGCTGGTAATGCTAAACTAAAAATTCACAGTATTGGAAAAATAGAAATCAAGAAAAGAAAAGATTTTGTTGATGATGTGATTGAAGTTGTAAAATCAATAAAACCAGATGTAATTAGGGCATATAATTCTAGATTAGAGGGATGGTTTGCAGGTAATTGTGCGGAGAAACTAAATATTCTATTTTTTCTATCAATACATACTCAAATGGATTATAATAGAAAAATTGCAAAAAAAATAAATTTCAAAAAATATCTTGGATTAAAATATCTTGAAAAATTTGTTGAGTCTTATGTTATTAAACAAGCAGATAAAATTACTATAGTTTTTAAGGTTATTGAACCATATGTGTTAAAAAAAGGAGGGCAAAATATAGAATTACTCTACAACCGAATAAATTTATCACAATTTTCTAATGGAAATAAAATAAAGAATTTACCGACACCATTAATTTTATCTATAGGAAATTTGATTAAAGAGAAAAATCATGAATGTGTAATTAGAGCAATGAAAAATTTAGATGTTCATTGTTTGATTATTGGAAAAGGAAACGATTCTGAGAGATTACAAAAAATAATTAAAGATGAAAAATTGGAGAATAAAATACAAATTATAGACTCAGTTCCACATAATGAAATTCAAAATTATTACAAATCTGCTAGTGTTTTTGCTTTAGCATATGATCCAGAACTTGAGGGGGTACCAATGCCCATTATGGAAGCTATGGCTACTGGATTACCAATTGTGATACCATTTCAAAAAGAGGGATACTCTGATAAATTAGAAGATGCAGTACTATTTTCAGAGCGAAACTCAAAGAGTTTTCATGAAAATATTAAAAAAATTCTTAGTAATACAGAACTTCAACAAGAATTATCAATTAAAGCTAAAGAAAAATCTAAAGATTTTGATGAAAAAAAGATTGAAAAGCGAGAATCTGAGATCTATGCTGAATTAACACAAAGGAATCTAACTTAGAAATACAAAAAGTCAAGAATTGATAGAGAAAATTGATGTTTAATGCAACTTAAAGAAACACTAGAACATTTGAAAAAACAAAAAATCATTGTAGAAATTTATGGGTTAGGTTATGTTGGATTCCCTTTAGCTGTAAGATTATCAAAATCAGGCATTATAATTCATGGTATAGATGTGAATAATAATAGAATTCAAAGATTAAATAAAAATGAATTATTAGATTCAGAAATAAATTTGAAAGATGATTTTATTGAATCAAGAACAAATGGAAATCTAGAACTTAAAAATTCTCCAATAAAATCAGACACGCCTAAAATTGGGATTATCTGTGTTCCTACACCTATTCCTGATGAAAAAACACAATCAGATGTTTATGTAAGATCTGCAGTTGAAACATTTCTATCTGCTTCAAATATGGGAGATGTATTAATTTTAGAAAGTAGTATAGAAGTAGGAACAACTGAAAATATGATTAAACTAATTGAATCAAAAGGATACAAAGTAGGAACAGATTATGGAGTGTGTTTCTGTCCTGAAAGAATAGATCCAGCTAATAAAGAATGGAAAATAGAAAACATTCCTAGAGTGATTTATTGTTCTGATAATGAAAGTTTTCTCATTGCAAAAGAGATCTACAAACATGTTAATGGTGCAAATCTTATTCGAGTCAGTTCTCCAAAAATTGCCGAGGTAGTAAAATCATTTGAGAATGCATTCAGATTAGTGAATATTTCGTTGGTAAACGAACTAGCAATGTTATGTGACAAATTAAGAATAAATGTTAAAGATGTAATAGATGCCGCAGCAACCAAACCTTTTGGATTTATGCCACATTATCCAGGAGCTGGTGCAGGTGGACATTGTATACCTAAAGATCCAAGATTTTTGTTGGAATCCGCCAAAAAATTCCAATCAAATTTTACGACCATTGAAAATGCCTTAAAAATTAATTTAGAAATGCCAAACTATATCGCAAATACCATTGAAAAATCATTATTTGAAAAAAATCTGGAAAAATCAATCATTGTTTGTGGTTTATCCTATAAACCAAATGTAGAAGATATGAGAGATTCGGCTAGCTTTAAACTAATTTCAAATTTGAAGGAAAGAGGTTTTAATGTATTTGGCTATGATCCATATTTTAACAATAAATCTATTGAAAAATATCTAATAGAAAATAATTTAAAAGAACTAAACTTCACAAGAATAGAAAATCTAAATGATGAAAATTTAAAAAATATTTCATGTCTATGTGTTGTACAAAACCATGATATTGTTAAAGAATATATTTTAGATATTTATAAAAATTCAAAAATTCCTTTAATTTATGATTGTCAGCATAAACTTCCAAAAGATCTAAATTCAAAATCCTTTTTAGAATATTTAGGTGAATAATTCTTAATACAGATATTTTATAGCGTTTTCAAATACAATCTTGTCATAATTTTCTAGCCATAATATTCCTTGTAAAGCAAACATTGTTGTCCACGAGTTCAATCGCATTCGTTTTTTCCAACCAAATAATGATTTATAATATTCTTCATAGAAACCACCATTAATTTTTGGATCAGAACTTGATGCATGGAATGTTTTAAGAAATTCATAAAGAGGGTTAATTTGAGTTTTATAATTTGAATTTTTATCTATTTTATCTAATAAAATCATGATGCGAATTAATTGGGCTATAGGATATGCTGCTTTACTACTATATTTTGAGTTGAACCATAATGAAATACTACCATCATCATTAATTTGATTTAAACACCAATCTACGGCTCTTTTACAACTATTGAAATATTCTTTATTGTGAGTAACATAGAAACCATAGAGTAACCCTTCTAAAGCATAACATAATGTATGTAAGTTTATGATTTTAGAATTAGTATGTAGTTTTAGTGAGCCATTAGAATTTTGATAATCATTAATTTTGTCACATATTCTTGTTCCAATTTTTAATTGTTCTTCATCATTTGAAATTTCATATAATTGAAAATAGGGAATTGAAGTCTTTATATGAAAACATCCTTCTTGTTTATACCAAACTTGATTACTTTCTTGATATTTGTTAGTAGAAATATCTTTGAAGGGTTTTACTGAACCATCAGAACTTATGGCTTCATTTTTTAAATCGGACAAAATTTTTTCTGCATAATCTAAATATCTTTTTTCTTTACTCAAATCATAATAATCCAATAATCCTTTTGCACACATAGCAGAATCAAATGAGTATGAAAAATTATTTTTAGAGTTAGAATTAATTCCTTGAATTATTGCACCATATTCTTCATATATTTTAATTAGCCAATCAGAAGAATATTTTGCATATTGTGAAATTGTTTCGTCATGATTTTGACTATCTAAAAATCTCAGAGTACTAATGAAATAACCAGTTATTTCAGGATAAAGAAAACTATACTGTTTATTTTTTTCATCATAAAAAGAGTAAACACCACCACAATTTTTATCATTTATATCTGAAACAAAAAGTCCTGATGTCGTTAACCAGTGTTGAATTTTTTTATATGAACTTGTCAACTTAGCATAACATTTTTGTGCTCCTTTAAAAGGATAAACATAATGCAAATTCTCTTTATGGTATTTCATTTTCCACCAATCAGTGGTGGTGGAGTGGTAGTAATTGTTGAACTAGCAAACAAATTTGCAGAGCTTGGACATGACGTTACCATATTAACACCAGATTTAGAATGGAACGGAGAAAAATATAATCCACAATTAAATAAAAAAATTATTGTACACAAAGTTTCAACACCATCAAAATCAAATTTGAAAGTTGCTGCTAGAAGATGTTATGACAACATGAAGAAAAAAGGAATTGAATTAGGTAAACAAAATGATTTTGATTTTATTTTGTCAATTTTTCACCCATTTCATTTAGTACCAAAGGCTGCTATTTCATGCGGAAAAGAATTAAGAATAGCAACTTTAATAAAAATTGATGATGCAGTTTATGAAAAAGCTAAAGGATTAAAAATTATTCAAAGAAAAATTGAAAAGATTTACAATTCTAGAACTTTACAAAATGCAGATAAAGTATTGGTAATGAATGATTTTACAAAAGAATTAGTTACTAATTATTATAGTGTATCTAAAGAAAAAATTTCTATCGTATCAAATGGAACTGATTTAGATAAATATTATAATGTTAAAGAAAACAACAAAATAATAATTTTCTCTGGAGCAATGTATTATCATAGAGGAATTGATATTCTGTTAAATAGTATACCAGAAGTTGTTAACAAAATCAATGATGTTGAATTTATTTTATTAGGAGATGGTCCCGAAATGAAAAAATTACAAAAGATTGTTAATGAAAATAATCTTTCTGAAAATGTTATTTTTAAAGGCTGGATTCAACGAGAAGAAATTCCCAAGTTTTTAGCTAGTAGTTCTATAGGGATTGGGCCGCTAAGGAGTACTAATGTAACTAAAGGAGCATTACCAATTAAGGTTCTAGAATACATGGCATCATCTCTGCCTATTTTAGCAATGAAAGGAACGCTTCCTGAGGAAGTTTTAAAAAATGATGTTAATGGGTATAACATTGAAAATTCTGAAGAATTAGCACAAAAAATTATTCATCTATTAGAAAATGAAAGTATAAGAAATGAGATGGGTGCAAATTCAAGAGAAATGGTCAAAAAATTTGATTGGAAAAATATTGCTGAATCAATAATTAAGGAATATCAATCAATTATTTCTTAGTCAAAATAAATGAAGTATCTTTCATTTTTCTATTGGAATAGTCATACGCAATTCGTTTAATGATATTTTGTAAAGATTTTGGCCAAGAATAAAATTTGAATTTACCAAGTTTCCCACGTAGTACCATCATTTCATGGGGACTAAATTTGGTTACTTTGAAGTTTCTTGATTCAAAAATTTTTCTCCATTCTTCAAATGTATTTGTATATACATCAGTTTCATTACGTCCTTCCAAACCCTCATTTGGAGTAAGAAACCATGCAATACCATCATCTTTTAGGATTCTTTGTAATTCTTTTGCAAAAAAATCAATGTCATGTATATGTTCAACAGAATAAAAACTTCCTACAACATCAAATGTTTTATTTTCAAATGGAATTTTATCTGAATTTAAGTTTACTTTAAATAGTTTTGATTTAATTGAGGGGTCTGAATTATTGATTGCATATTCAGAACCATCTATACCATATGCTTCAATTCATATATCAGTAAGTCATTTTACAAGTTCACCATATGCACAACCAACATCTAAAACTGTAGTTGGATGAAATTTTTCTACAATAAATTCTGCTCGTCTTATCCACATTGGTGGACGTGAACGAGTTGAGAAATATTCTTTATCATATAGCCTCTGCAAATCTTTATCATCATACATATCTTCCAAAATTTTTTATCAACTAGTTCTCTAAATTAAAATCTGATTATTAAATGGTAGAAAATTAAATATTTTTCTTCAAATGCTTAACAATAATTTTTGCAGCGTTTCCTTCACCATATGGGGATTTTTTCTTAGGAATTATAGGATTTTTAGCAGTTCTTCTTAAAGATTTCAGAATTCCAGGATATGTTGTTCCTGCAATTTCAGAAAAACCACTCAAAACTGCTTCAGGCCTATCAGTAGTTCTTCGTACAACAACAACTTTTTTCCTAATAGAAGGTGCAGTAGCTTCTTCTTGAAGTCCTCCAGAATCAGTCACAATGTATTGACAATTTTTCATTAATTCCAACATTTCAAAGTAACCTAGCGAATCAAGCATTAGAATATTGTCTGAATTTTTTAATTTTGTATATAAATTAGACTTGTGAAGACATTTTAATGTACGAGGATGAACTGGAAAAATAAAATTTTGCTTTGAATCAATAACTCCTTTAATGATAGATGATAAAATTTGTTTATTATCTACATTTTCAGATCTGTGTAAAGTTAGTAGTACATAATCATCATACTCTACAGAAAGTTTTGATTGTTTTTTTGAGATTCTAGAAAATTGATTTACTGCATCTATGACTGTATTACCAGTAACAAAGACTTTTCCATGAACTTTTTCTGAAGTTAAATTGTGTTTGTTTGTTTGTGTAGGAGCAAAAAGTAATTCAGAGATATGATCAATTGTAATTCTATTATGTTCTTCTGGCATTCTCCAATCATAACTTCGTAGTCCAGCTTCAACATGTGATACAGGAATATTTGATTTGAGAGAGGCAATTCCTGCAGCCAAAACTGTATTTGTATCTCCTTGAACTATTACAGTTTCAGGTTTTTCTTTTTCAAATATTTTTGATAATTTACTTATTATTTCAGCAATTTGTATAGTAGGTTTTGTATGAGAAATTTTCATGGAATAGTTTGGCTTGGCAAGTCCAAGTTGATGAATAAATTGCATACCCATTTGATAATCAAAATGTTGACCCGTAAAAATTATACAAGTAGATTTTTTGTTAAGTTTTCTAATTAATGGTGCAAGCTTAATTATTTCTGGTCTAGTTCCTAAAACTATTGCTGTTTTCATATAATCCAAATTTTGTTAATATATGGTATTATTATCAGTTTAGAAAAATAAATTTTTTTATGTAAATTTGTATAATTTGTCCACAATTTCTTTTGATCAAATTCATTAAGGGATAGTTTGTAAAGTAATTAATATTAAAATGAAAATTCTTTTTATCGCCCCAAAGTATACTGGTGGAATTGGAGGACATGCTTTTAGAGTTGCTGAAAAATTACGAGAGCATGGTTTTGATATAAAATTAATGTACACATCTCATTTACCAATAAAAAAGCTCAAGAATCCAAGTTTTGCCGTTTTAAGTTCTCTTAAAGCAATCATGGATAGAGAAACATATGACATTGTCCATGCATTCAATGTTCCATCTGCTTTTGCTATGAGATATACAAAGGCAAAAAAGAAAGTGTTGTCAATACATGGAGTATATTCTGACCAAGTTTATTCTCTACATTCAGATACAACTGCAAAAGCAGCAAGTATTACAGAATCTAAAGTATTGAAGTGGGCAGATAAACTTACTACAGACTCAAAAATAGTTAAAGATGCTTACAAAGAAAAATTGGGAGTTGATTTTGAATTTTTGTATGCACCATTAGATATTACCAAGTTTAATGATCTTCCTGAGGTTTCTAAAAAAGAAAATCAAGTTGTGTATATTGGAAGAGATAGTTATGAAAAAGGAATTGATATTCTTAGAGGAATAGAAAATAAGATTAATGGAAAAGTTGTTTATTGTACAAATGTTGAATGGAAAGAAGCTATGGAAATTCTCAAAGCCTCAAGTATACTTATTATTCCATCAAGGATGGAAAGTATTCCTCAAGTGATAAAAGAAGCATTTTATCTTAAAGTACCCATTGTTGCAACTAATGTAGGTGGAATTCCAGAATTAATTGAGAATGATGTATCGGGTATTCTTGTTCCTCCAAATGATCCAAATCAATTACTCAAAGCAGTAAATGATCTGCTTGGAGATAAAGAAGCTGCAAAGAGACTTGCAGAATCTGGGTATGATTTTGTAATAGAAAATCTAACTTGGGAGATTTTACTGCCTAAATATGTAAAATTCTATGAAGATCTAATAAATTCTTAAAAAAAATACTTAAAAAAAGAAGTTTTTCAAACCATTTTCTAGATTTGTTTCATATGTCCATCCAATCAATTTTTTTGCAAGAGTTACATCTGCCTGACTTTCTTTAACGTCACCTTGTGGTAATTCATCATAAATAGGTTCTAATAATTTTCCAGAAAGTTTAATCATCAAATATGCTAATTCTTTTACAGATGTAGTAATTCCAGTGCCAACATTAAGAAATGCAAAATCAGTATTACTTTGCATTGACAATAAATTTATTTTTGCAACATCTTCAACTGAAACAAAATCACGAATTTGTGAACCATCGCCAAAAATTATTGGAGATTTATCTGCTTGAATATAATCATAGAATTTAGTAATCACTCCAGCATACTCATTTGTTTGTCCAATTCCATAAACATTAAAGTACCTTAGCCCAATTATTGAAACTCCCAAGTTGTAATATTTTTCAGCAAGTTTTTCATCATCTAGTTTTGTAATTCCATATGGGTTGATAGGATTTTTCTTAAAATCTTCTTTAATAGGAATTGATGTTGTATTACCATATACACTGGAACTACTAGCATACACAACCTTGATTCCAAAGTCTTTTGCTAGTTTGAAAATATTTTCAGTTCCAACAACATTCACACTATGATATTTTTCTTTTTGAATGAAAGATTCAGGAACAGAAGTAAGTGCTGCTTGATGAAATATGCCATCTGAATCGCTAAGAATTTCTTTTAATGCATCATAATCAAGAATGTCTAATTTTTGAAAATCAATTTTTTCTTCAAAACCAGCTAGATTTTCTAATCTTCCACGACAAAAATTATCAACTACAGTGACTTGATGATCATTGCTTAGAAGATGTTTTACAATATAACTTCCTATGAATCCTAAGCCTCCTGTAACTACAAATTTCACGAGTTTGTTGACTTTATCATATCTTTAAATCTTGATAAGATAAAAACGAGAATCATATAAACATACAATATTGAAACATCATTTAGAGTAGTGAAAAATATTGGAAATGAATGAAAATTCTACAATAATAAAAGAAATTCTTAGTTTAAGATATTGTCCATCATTAAAAATTGATAACAAAAAATTTGTTTCAAATGATTTTGTAGTTCAAGAAAAATCAAATTATTTGGAGTATATAGAAAATTCAATTTCAAAAACAATTCAAAATGAAATTAATGAAAAAAGAATTTCTGTTGCTCTAAGTGGTGGAGTTGACTCTACTCTTGTAATCGCATTATTAAGAAAAACATTACCAGATATAGAAATTGAAGTAATATCTGTTAAATTTGCTGATAGTCTCGATGAAACAGAAATTGCAACAAAAATTGCAAACAAGTTTGATGCAAATCAACATGTTATTTCAATTGAGAATTTTCTAGAAGAATTACCTAAAGCGATTAGTATTATTAAGATGCCATTTTGGGATACACACTGGTATCACATAGCAAAAACTGCAAAGAAATTTTCAAAATCTCTTGTTTCAGGAGATGGTGGTGATGAATTGTTTGGTGGATATACGTTTCGTTATAAAAAATTCTTATTAAATTATGATTCTAAAATGACTCCCTTAGAGAAAACAAAATTGTATCTAGATTGTCACCAACGAGATTGGGTTCTAGATCAAGAAAATTTGTTTGGAGAAAAAGCAAACTTTTCATGGAATGACATTTATTCAAAACTTGTACCTTATTTTGAAAATTCATTATTACCACTTGATCAAGTGTTTTTAGCAGACATTAATGGAAAATTACTTTACAACTGGATTCCTTTGAATTCAAGATTTCATGAACATTTTGAATTAAAAGCAATTACACCATTGTTATCAAAAGAATTGATGGAATATGCTCCTCATCTTGATAATTCAATAAAGTATAATCAAAAAACAAATGTTGGAAAAATTCCATTAAGAAAGATTTTAGCTAAACATATTGAACCTAATCTTATCATGCCAAATAAACAGGGATTTTCAGTCAATACTGTAAATTTATGGAAAACACACGGGAAAAAATTATGTAATTATTACCTAGATCAGGCAAGAATTGTACAAGACAAATGGATCAATGGAGATTGGATAAAAACTCATTTCAAAAAATTAGATAATGATCTTGATGTAAGATATGTTAACAAATTTTTAGGATTATTTGCATTTGAAATATGGTATAGAATTTTTATCACAAAAGAAATGAGAGAAGATGCTACTCTTAGTACGTAACAAATCTTTGATTAGATAATAGATTTTTTCATATTACTGATTTTTATTCCTCTCTATGATTAGTGGAATAGCTTTGAAAGAAACGTTGGTAAAACATCTAATTTGTCCAAAATGTAGTCAAAAATTTATTTTAAAATATAGTAAAAAAAAATATAATGAAATTTTAGAAGGATATCTTATTTGCTCAAAAAAGCATCAATTTTTCATCAAAGGAGGTATTCCAAGATTTGTAGCAGATAAGACTAAAACTTTTATAAAAACTGAAGATTCTTTTTCATCAAAATGGAGAAATTATAATAAAACATATCACACTAAGAAATGGTTTGATGGTCAAAAGAAGTGGTTTCTTGAACGATTTGGTTGGAAAACATCGTCTAATTTTAATAAATTTTTGAAAACACGAACTAGGATCTTAGATGCAGGAACAGGTATTGGAAATAGCGCAAAATTATTTTCCTCAAACCCAAAAGCTGATGTGTTTGCAATTGACGCTAGTGAAAGCGTACTATTTGCATACAAAAAATATGGAAACTTATCAAATATTCACTTTTTACAGGCAGATATTAGAAAACTACCCTTTAAGAAAAATTTCTTTGATTTTATTTGTTCTGATCAAGTATTACATCACACAAAAGATACAGAAAGCTCATTTAAGATGCTCACAAAACTTCTAGCCAAAAATGGAATAATTTCAATTTATGTTTATAAAATAAAAGGACCAATGCGTGAATTTGCAGATAATTTCATACGAGAATCTACAATAAAGATGACTGAAAAACAGTGTATTGAATTCTCTAAAGATATGGCATTATTAGGAAAAAATCTCTCAAAAATTAAAAAAACAATAACCATTCCTAGAGATATCCCAGTTTTACAAATCAAAGCTGGAACTTATGATGTACAGAGATTCATCTATTGGAATTTTATAAAATGTTGGTGGTCTGGTGATGTTCCATTTGAACAAAGTGTTGCGACAAATTTTGATTGGTATTTTCCAGAATATGCATATAGACATACATCAAAAGAGGTTAGAAAGTGGTTTAAAGACTCAAAATTAAAAATTACTCATTTTAATGAAATTGAAAGTGGTATCAGCATTAATGGAAAAAAATCGTATTAACATCATATGATATATTAAAAAAATTAAACTACATAGTTCTTAATTCTGTTTTAATTTACAAGTAAATATGAACCCAACATGGTTTAGAAGACGTTGGTATGATTTTCGTCAAGGTCATGGATTGTATCTAATATTTGCCATGACATTTACAA
>SMVA01395416.1_pt1 | contig 16389 bp, 14 predicted proteins | sample 2456451 | NCBI WGS metagenome assembly SMVA01 (sample SAMN11095933, study PRJNA526329) | marine sediment metagenome | biome: Marine sediment; feature: Surficial sediment; material: Deep marine sediment; isolation source: Hadal surficial sediment | place: Pacific Ocean | collected 2014-05 | depth...
AAGCGTGGGTCAACATTGCTACGCCTGCCTTGGATACACAGTAGTCTACCGCACCGGGCAGGGCGACCCTGGCTGCAGTGGACGCGATATTTACGATGGTACCGCCGGTGCCTTGCTCGATCATGATTCGCGCAGCAAGCTGATTAGTGAGCATCACCCCCGTCAGGTTGATCTGTAAAACACGATTCCAGTCGGCCAGTGATTTGTTGATTAATTGGCCGGCTTCGCTATCAATAATATCCTCATCGTCTGTACCGGCACCGCTGACATAATTTGCATTCGAGACACCGGCTGCTGCCAGTATGGTATCAATGTGGCCAAATTCCTTTACTGCGGTATTCATTAGCGTTTCAATTTGTTCCTCGAAACACACATCAGCCTCGACAAAGGAAACCCTGCCATTGGTTCCCTGTTTAATCTCATCGACTGCCGATTCCAAACGATCCACACTGATGTCACTGATGACTATCTCAGCACCTTCTTCTGCGTACCTTTTTGCACAGGCGAGACCAATTCCACTGGCGCCACCGGTGATGACCGCGACCTTTCCTTCCAATCGACCGAGCTGCATACAATTTCCTTTTCTTGAAAAATTCCTTTGAAGGATACTTCATTCATACCTGTCTTGGCAGTTCCCTGGTGGGGTTCTGGTAGAAACATATTATGAAATTGACTTTGAGCTGGGTTATTCTCCCCGGGCCAAAAAATATTCGAGAAGGATGATATGGGTCGCACCTCTTTGTTCGGCTGACGGCAGGTATATCACCAATCTGAGAATTACTGTAAGCGGTAGTTAGCGCCGTGAATTCCTGGCGATTTCATCATGCTCTGGCCGCCGGTTGCGCTGGCGATGATTTCTAACGTGGCTGGTGTTAGGCTGGAGATTCCCTTCGTTCGAATCAGGAAATATTTTATGAGTATTTCAGACTCAACTTTAGTCACCGATCCCTATGATATCCCACTTGACCAGATCGATATGAGCCAGGCGGATCTGTACCAGAACAATCTCCATTGGGCTTATTTTGAACGGCTAAGGAAAGAAGATCCTGTGCATTATTGTGCAGATAGCCCATTTGGACCCTACTGGTCTATTACCAAATTTGAAGATATCTTGCATGTCGATAAGAATCATCAGATATTCTCATCCATGCCAGCTATTACCATCGGAGATTTTGCTGAAGACTTTGAGACACCTAATTTTATTGTCATGGATCCTCCTGAGCATGACGTGAGACGGAGTACGGTGACACCTGTGGTCTCGCCAAAGTCACTGGCTGAATTAGAGCCAACTATTCGGAAACGTGTCTCCGCTATTATGGATGGCCTGCCGGTCGGCGAAACTTTTAACTGGGTCGATAAGGTGTCCATTGAACTCACGACACAAATGTTGGCCACACTGTTTGATTTTCCGTTTGAAGACCGACACCTGTTGCCTTATTGGTCCGACGTCATGATGACCAGCGAGGATCTGACCGGATCAATTCAGATTAATGAAGACGACCGGCGTGCAATTATGATTGAGTGCGTGGAATATTTTGAGCGATTGTGGCGCGAGCGTGCAGCACAGCCTCCGAAGAACGACTTTATTTCACTGTTAGCACATGGTGAACACACTCGTGATATGGATCGTATGGAGCTTCTCGGTACTGTGTTTCTTCTAATAGTCGGCGGCAATGATACGACAAGGAATTCTCTCAGTGGCGGTGTCGTTGCCTTGAACGATTTTCCAGACCAGTATCAAAAATTGAGAGAGAACCACGGTCTTATTCCCTCGTTGGTTTCAGAAATTATTCGTTTTCAGACACCTCTGACGCACATGCGTCGAACGGCCACCCAGGATACAGAAATTCGGGGCAAGAAGATCAAAAAAGGGGATAAGGTTGTTATGTGGTATGCGTCAGGCAACCGTGATGAAGATGTTATTGATCACCCGAACAGCTTTGATATAGAACGGAAAAACCCACGTCACCATGTTGCCTTTGGTTTTGGTATTCACAGATGCATGGGTAACAGACTGGCAGAGATGCAGCTGCGAATAGTATGGGAAGAAATTATGAAACGTTTCCATATGGTGGAAGTGGTTGGCGAAGCCGTTCAGGTTCATTCAAACTTCGTGAAAGGCATAGATGAATTACCGGTCAGGTTGCATCCATTGTAGTCGACATGACAATGAAACGAATCGTCAGTACAACCAGAAAATCCATCGCAGCCATGTCTGGCATGTGATTCTTGATAAGTTCGGATTGACGGAATTGAATTGTTGTGGAGACAAGGAGCCTGGATCGTGACTTTCCTAATGCTATGAATCTTCATGGACATCAGATGTTAAGGACATAGTTCGTTTCCAGAACTTGTTAGTCAGGTACAATTGATAACACACCATCACCAGGGAAAATACAACTGCAACGAGCGCAAACCAGCCTGAGTGGTTTGTCAGATAGAGTGCTGTCCCGCTGGACCCAAATAGTGTTATGCCTAATATCGCGGGAGCATGGTCGGAGAGCGTAGCTGGCTTCATGCCGCTAAAATACTCATCGTTCTCAGGGTCACTCCGAGCTCTGCGCATGTCATGATGATTTATCCAGGTCATTGCCGTGAAGATTAGTGCCATGCACATCATCCAGATGCCAAGGGCGTTCAGGCCCAGATTGTCGATCATGATGAATTGGATCACACCGACAAAAAAGGGAAATACCAAATCGGAAGTGGAGGGAACCCAGCGAAAGCGCATGGCATTGGTTGCATAATTAAGCCAGATCAACATGATGCCAATTAGCGTTGCCATCACCTGTGTCCAGCCGACGATGGATGCATACGTCAATTCATAGAGTTCAGCATGCAGGTGTAACTGTGCCCATAGAAGCTCAAGTGCCAGTGCCTGCACAATGCTCAACAGTGTGAGGAGCACCATGGGAAAGTTGTTTTTTGCTCTGTCTTGAATAATGCTCATGCTCTGTCTCAATAATTCAATTCGATTATTGAATGATATCTGGAGTCATCGATGTTTGCACAGAAGAGGATCAGCGCGATATGGCGAAACTGAAGTTTTTCTTTGACGTTGAGATACGCAGCGACAGCACACCTGCTGCATCTTCTACTTTTTGCTTGTCATCTTGGCAGAGCCGTTTCATGGCGAGTGCATTAAATTCATTCAATTCAGAATATGCAGTTGTGATACGCTCAAATTTCCTTTCGCCGATGAGGATGTGTGTGGAGATGCAGCTAAATTGAAGAGGCCAGGATGAAAATCAGCAGAATGTCTGCTCCGCTGGGAGCGATTGTTGACGAAGTTGATGTCAGGAATGTTGACGATGCATCCTGGCAAAAACTCAATGACGCTTTCTGTGAATACAAGGTGCTGGTCTTTCCTTTGCAGACGATTACCCCGGAAGAACACATGCAATTTGGCTCAAAATGGGGTGAACTTGTGAAGCATCCGTACGCCGGGCTAAAAGAGCATCCCTACATCATAGAATTGACTAACCCCGGCAAGCGTAAGGATGTGAATCAGCACTGGCATTCGGATATGACCTACAACGAGACACCCCCGAAACTCACCATGTTATATGCGCATGAAGCACCATCAATCGGTGGGGATACTGCCTTCTCAAATCAGGTGCTTGCCTACCAGGCGCTATCCGACGGCTTAAAGAAAACGGTTAACGATCTGCGTGCGGTACATAGTGCCTCTGGACTGGCACAGCTATATGGCAAAGACTCCGCCGAGGCTGCCAGGGCCGAACACCCAGTTGTCAGGCGGCATGATGAAACAGGCGAGAAGGCGTTGTATGTCTGCAGAGCATTTACCCACCGCTTCGTCGGTTGGTCTACCCAGGAGAGTGAATCCTTGCTCGAGTATTTGTACCAGCACTCCGTGCGACCTGAATTTCAGGCCCGGCACCATTGGCACAAGGGTGATCTGATCATGTGGGATAACCGCGCATTGGTGCACTTTGCTGTCCACGATCATGATGATGAACCGCGGGTCATTCACCGCTTGCAGGTACAAGGGTTAGTCCCCGTTTAGTGACAGCCCGTAGCGGCTCAATTCCATTCAACAAGCCATCCTGAAATACCCAGTCAATAGCAGATTTATTCCTTTAATCTCTAATAAACGCCCTTATATAACTGTATGACAAGGCGCGTTTTCGCCGATAGGCTCCTGTATCTACTGGTTTTAAAAAAGATGAACTTCAAAGATTATTACGAAATTCTTGGTGTCGAAAGAGATGCCACTCAAGATGAGATCAAGCGTTCCTATCGGAAGCTCGCGCGTAAGTATCATCCTGATGTGAGTGACGTCGAGGATGCTGAAGCTCGCTTCAAGGAAGTGGGTGAGGCTTATGAGGTTCTGAAAGACCCTGAAAAGCGGGCAGCCTATAACCAGCTGGGTGCCAACTGGCAAGCTGGCCAGCAATTTGAAGCACCACCGAATTGGGATTCAGGGTTTGAATTTAGCGGTGGTGGATTTACTCAGGGAGATCCATCTGCATTCAGTGACTTTTTCGAATCACTGTTTGGCAAGGGCTTTTCTGCCGGGAATGCCAGCTCGTATGATGCCCATGGAGAGGATCACCATGCACGTGTACTCATTGATATTGAAGATGCCTACACCGGAGCTAGCAGGACAATCACACTACAGTCACCAGAGAGTGATTCGAGTGGGCATATAGTGAATAAGCAGCGAACTCTCAAGGTGAAAATACCAAAAGGCATTAAACAGGGGCAAAAAATTCGCCTTGCAGGTCAAGGCACGCCTGGTCAGGGGGAAGGAACAGCCGGGGATTTATATCTGGAAATCGATTTTGCACCACATGCCTTCTACACGGTAGAAGGTAAAGATATCTATCTGGAATTACCCATTGCACCCTGGGAGGCTGCCCTGGGTAGAAAAGTTAAAGCTCCAACGCCCGGTGGAGTCGTTGATATTTCGATACCGATGAGTGCCAGATCCGGCCAGAAATTACGTTTGAAAGGCCGGGGAATTCCCTGCAAGGAACCAGGAGACGTATACGTGATACTGCGTCTGGTGACACCGTCAGCAGTTGATGATTCAGAGAAGGCACTGTACCAGCAAATGGAGAAAGAATTTGAATTCAATCCTCGTATTGAGCTGGGAGTATAAAGATGATGGCAACTAGAATTAGTAATGGTGCGCTTCTGGATGATGAGCTTGTGTTTACACTGGGAGAGCTTAGTCGTGCATGTACACGCCATGCGGAATGGATCGTGGAGCTAGTTGATGAAGGCATATTGGAACCGCAGGGCAGTGAACAGAAAAGCTGGCGTTTCTCATTCAACAGCCTGATCAGGGCGCGTAAGGCGATGCGGTTGCAACATGATCTTCAGGTCAATTTAGCTGGTGCGGCACTGGCGATTGACCTGATGGAAAAAATGGATATTCTGCATGCACGTTTACACCGCCTGGAGCAAGACCGGATGTAAAGGAATGATGATGGTTCTCAGGTCACCTGCCCCGGACAAATGCATCCAGTCTAGTAGTGCCATCGACACCTTTGAAGATGGTCGGATTGACTGGCTGTATACTCGATGAACTTTTGCCAAAAACCGTAAACCCCTCCGGGGGCGCCTCTTATTGAATCCAATATCTTTCAACCAGTTCTTAAGCGGGAGTTAAGGTATTCAATACTTTCTCTCTGGTCTTCTGAGTTCGAGTCACGCCCAAGTAGTTAGGTAATCAAGTCAACAAGTTGGGAATGAGGTAGAGCATGGGACCGAACCGCGTCGGGATTATCCTTTGGTAATCTGCCTGCAATAAAACGTCCAAGTGGTAGAGCTGATCTGATTAGCGAAAAGCCTACACCGATCAGAAGACATCTCTAAAGGGAAATACAGAATATGCTCATGGTGATTCCGAGGTTCACCACCAGATACTGGTTGCACACCCACAGCTGTGCACGCCATGGTATTGCTTTCGCACGAAGAGGATTTTGCCGGTCATGCGGTGCGCGGCGTATGGCAGATAGTGCCGCTCATCTTGTCGATGAAGTATTGCCAGAGAAACCCATTCAACATGGGTGTTGAGTGTACCCTTTCAGCTGCGTTTTCTGTTTGCGACCCAACCTCAAGTGATGAGTAAAGTGCTTGCCATTGTTCACCGGGTCATCAGCACTTTCCTTATCAAACGAGCAAGATTAACGGTCAAATCTGGTGCGCGGACAGGTGCAGTCACCTTAATTCAGTGGTTTGGGTCGGCTTTAAATCTGAACTTGCACTACCACATGCTCTACCTTGATGGTCTGTACAATAAGAATGCGGTCTTCCATCCAGTGAAGCCACCGACTTCCCAGGATCTTGATAAAGTGGCACAGAAAGTAGCAGAACGAGTGTCTCGTTATCTTGAAAAGGCAGGATACCTGGTAAGAGACGTTGAAGCAGATTACCTCGATCTGTAAACGGAAGAAGATGCGATGGTCGGCATTGTTGGTGCTTCTATTAGTTACACCAAGCTGCACCCAGTTCCCGCTTCTACCGGCTTTTCGGGAACAATGTCGTTCCTGAGTCCTATATCGCAGCGTTTGCCAACGTCGGTCAAGTAACGAGGGCAAGAGACATATTGGCCAACATACTACCTGCAGCATGTGAACATTTTCTCAAGGCTCGAGTACAGCAGCTTCTCGGAAATACCGGTGAGGGTGGTGATGATCGAGTCCGGCAAATCTATTTGGAGAAAGCGATTGAAGCCGATTCTCAATTTTCGCTGCCGGTGGGCTACTGAGTTTCAGATAGGTTGCTATCCGATTCATGAGCTTGTGCCGATATTCTTTCTCCGGCATATCATGCTTTAGGATGGCTTGACGAGCCGACAAATTGAGGGACAAACCCCCAGGCAGCTCGGTTTTTTTAAAGTGAACCGTTAGAATGGAAATGTCTTTTCCAAGCGCGAAGTTCACTTCATTACGACAGTTCGTGGATTGCGTTCGCCACATATTGACCACTTATTCGACAAAGGCTATATCAGTTTTGAGGATAATGGTAATTTGATCATTTCCAAAGCTACAGACAGAGAAACATTAGGAATCTGGCGAGTGGAAGACACGAAGGTAGGTTCATTCAACGAGATTCAAAAAAAGTATTTGGATTATCACCGGGAATAAATTCTAAGATAGGAACAAAGCTCGCAACTAATGGGAAAAGGTTTAGTCTCTGAAAAACACTCTTCAAAATTCTTACGTTCAGGTGAGGTGTTCGTGGGTCGATCTGGGGATGGTACGAATAAGCATCAAGGTACTGACAAATGTTAAAAGTAGTGAGTAATCGAATCTCGGATATGAAAGATGAACTGCTCAGCAAGTACAAGGGTAAATTGCGAGAAAAGGCAATAAATGCTGCAAAGTCTAAGATCATATTGGCGGGGAATCGAGTCCAAGATTTTGATGAATCCGAACTCGAGACTATCGTTTGTGAAGAAGAAGAGAAAATTATCCGGAACTTGAAGGCAGGTTCTTTAGTCGCACTGTTATTGGTACTCGGAGTTAGCTAGTGATTTACAACTGGCTGAAATTAGTTGCAGTCGGATCTCTGGTTTTCTTTATCCGAAGAAGATGGAAAGGAATGCTATCTGTCGTTATTTTGTTGTCTGCGACCTGGTTGGCTCATTCAGAATATTTGTCTTACAAAATGGCGGTTGAAGAAACTTCAAATATTGGAATAGCATTTGTTATGAAATGGTTGGTCTCGGTTTCTATTGTTGGAGCGTATGCAGCACACCTATATCTAACAACAACCGCAGAAAGTCTCGAGAATCAGCCAACTATCTCTATCCAAAACCAAAATGATGGATTCGATGGTATAAGGCAAAAAGCGGTTCTGAGAAGTAAAGCGCAGCAAATTATCGACGGTAAGTCTCATGACAACTCTGCGTGAAAAGATTGGTGATTGGTCTCCTGAAGACCGAGCGAATCTATCGACCCTACTCGAACTGGAGGACTCCGCATCGGTAGAACAAATCGAAGAGTCATTTATGTGGTTATACCACTCTCGTACTCGCCAGAACTTGAAAGACAAGATTGGTCTAGCAGTCAAAAAGGCGAGAGTCGAAGAAGGCTCCTTACCATTTTTAGTCAAATACGAAATTCCAAGCTGGGAGCAGTTGGTTTCAGATTTTGCAAAAAGACTAAAAGTTCATTCCGAGGAGAAGTCAACCGAACAACTAGAAGAATATGTTTGCCATGCCGTAATAGTCCAAGCTTTAAGTGCCATGTCTCCTGAATCCAGGTCTGAGTTTTTCAACAAATCCATCAACATTGATGAGATCGTGAACAGTGCAAACATAGAGAACCCAAGCCTGAAAGGTCCACAGACAGCGTTAGGGTTACTCTCAGCTGTGCAGCTGCCCGGGTTTTCCATGTATATGGCTTCAACGACTGCCTTGGGTTTTGCTTCTGGTTCATCAGGAGTCACGCTACCTTTCGCAGCATACACAGGGCTTACCACTACTTTGTCAATATTGACCGGTCCGGTTGGTTTTACCGCCGCTGCTTTGTGGGGGGTGTGGTCTATTACAGGTCCGGAGTGGAAAAAACTTGGACCCATAATTCTATACGTTATCTGCCATGACTCACGACTGAAAGTCGGTGATTGAGAAGTACCTCGCCATACACAAGAGCGTTAGCAGACATCCGCAATTTTAACTGGATATCTTATTGCAACGGACTTTTCCAAACACCCACCAGGGCGTGACTAACAATTCGCCAACCACACCTGGGAGTTCGAAAACTGCATTCAGTGAAATACAACATGAATCAAAACAAGTGACGCACCCAAGGCACATCCCCACCAGCCCACAGACTTGCTGGATACTGAAACAAGCTCTTTTGTATCCAATCTCCAACCATTTTTTGCAATGGTGGGTATGGCCACAATGGCAAAGGTGGCGACGATAACGATACCGGTACGTATCAAATATGGCATATCGGGCAATAAAACCTTAAAGACAATACTGATGGGAATACTAGCAACCAGAGTTACCCCAACAAGCATTTTGGATGGATTTTTAAGGAATACTGCCGCACAGATCAGCATCACAAAGCCTATCTTTGCGAAATAGGAAAGTTCCTTAAAAAAGGCATCGATGACCACTTCTGGGTTTCCGAACTTAACGTAGGAAAAGAATGCTCCCATTCCAATCCCAACAAACAAGGTCACAACGATGGATAACTTTCCAGATCGAATCACCTGAGCGTCCGTGGCATCAGGACGAATGAATCGCTTGTATATGTCCACCGACCAGAGAGTCGAAACTGAATTGAAAATAGAGTCCACGGTACTCATTAGTGAGGCAAACAGACCACAAAGGATGATGCCCTTAAGACCAGGACCATCCAGCATTTTCACCAGCGTTGGATAGGCCATATCCTTGTCTATCAAAGCGTTTTCTGAGCCCAATATTCCGATGAGGGCGATGCCGGGAAAGATAATCAGTGCTGCCGTCAGATACTTGAACAGTCCACCTACCAGCAATCCTATCTGCGCATCCTTGAGACTTCTGGCAGCAAGCACTCTCTGGAGAATAACTTGGTTACAGCCCCAATATTGAAGATTTAAGAGCAGCATTGTGATGATGCCCAACCAGGGAAGTTTAGGATGATCATTGGAAAGATGCAGATGCATACTCTTGCCGGTCTTTTCATAAAAAGCTGAAAAGCCCCCCACTTCATTTAAAGCAATGGTAGATAACACCAATCCTCCGAACACCAGCAGCACGAACTGGATTAAGTCCGTTTTAACCACGGCCCCTAACCCACCCAGATAAGTATAAATCGCGGAAAAAGTTCCCAGCACACAGATCAGGACAAAAATACGAGTCTGAGGGGAACTCCCCAGGAAAGTAATTTCATCACTAAATACCGCCTCAACAGAATAGGCGCCCCAGAATAGGGCGCTCCCGATATAGAGTGTCCCATAGAGCAACATAAAGAGGATCGAGTAGGTTGTACCAACCACCGTCCCGAATTTCATTTCAAAGAACTGCGATATCGTGATGACTTTAGCTTTGAGATAAAGAGGAACAAATATAAATGCGGCGATGAGCAACCCGGCAATTGCATTGATTTCAAAGTTGGCCTGGGCAAGGCCAAAAGCATAAGCAGCCCCAACCACTGATAAAAAATGGCCCGCGTGAATATTTGTGGCAATTATGGAAGCGGCGACGGAGTACCAGGGAAGAGATCGGGAACTTACAAAATACTCTTCCACGCTCACGTCACTTGCGACGCGGGCCCTCACAGCTATGACCATTATGGCTGTGAAATAACCTATGATAATGAGAAGATCAATGCTCATAGTTTACCGGAACCAGACTTTCAGGCTGCTTCCTTGTATTTGTAGTATTCGGAATCTTCATCTGAACCCCGCCCGAAAAACTTCCACCTTGGGAAATTATAATCAGATGTAACAATAACGCATGAGACGTCCAGCATACTGTAAGCCATACAGTGTTATCTCCTCTGAGATTCAAGTATATTTAATAGGACTGCGCTGAACATGAACGACATCTTTAACTCTTACCCAATCAAGGTCAGTTTGACGGAAAACTCTCTCTGGTCATGGTTATATTTTTGGGGGATAGGGCACCAGTTTGCTTGAAATTCAGGCATTGAGTGCAGATAAAATGGTCAATTTCTGGAGAACGAACAAACTGAAGAAATTCTGATACATTGATGGTCAGAGGTAAAGGTGGTTAATTCGACTTATACTCAGGTTGGCGTGGTTAAAAGACGAGATTTACTCAAATGGGGGCTTGGCGCTGGTGTTCTGCCAATACTGGCCTCTGTACGGAAAGCGAGTGCTAATACGCCAGTAGAGGATTTGATTCATATTCTCGAGGACACGCCGAGAGACCAGTTATTGCGCCTGCTGATTGCTCAAAAAGAACGTGGCTTGACTGATTTCGATTTGTTTACAGCAATCTGCCTGGCTGGTGTGAAGCAAATCGAACCATATCCCTCCGTTGGATTTAAGTACCATGCCGTCATGATGATGTCCTCAGTACATCTCACCCGATTGCAATTTGCCGACAAAAAACAACAGTGGTTACCACTGCTGTGGTCCGCTGATCAATTTAAATCTGCACAAGCTCAGGATCTCTCTGGGGGAGATTGGCAGATGCAGGCCGTTAAAAATCTGCCAGCTTCACCCAGTGCCGCATTGATCCAGGCTATGGAACACTGGGATGTGCTAAATGCCGACTTGGCCATCACCGCCTGGTCCCGCAGCGCAAAAAACGACCGTGACAGGGCTGACATTTTTGAGCTCTTGTTCTACTACGGTGCCAGGGATTTACGCGATATCGGGCATAAGACTATCGCTGTTAGTAACTGCTATCGGGTGCTTAACCTTATCGGCTGGCAACATCGAGAAACCATGCTGCGATCTACGGTGTATGCGCTGTTAAACCATGGTCGTAGTCCTAATCCTGCGTTGAGTGACTTAGATGCAGACCGCCCTGGGCGGGTCAACATGGAATTAATCAAAAAACTCCCCCAGGGTTGGCGCGAAGGACGCATGAGTCACCAGATGACCCTTGAACTCTATCGGGCATTGGGGAAGGAAGGACCAGAACAGATAGGGCTCATCGCACTTAATCTGATTGAAGATGGCGTTCATCCTCAAGTTATCTGGGACGCGGTCTTTATGGCGTCCGCACAGCTGATCATGGAACGATCCACAATCGTACCGGTGCATGCGACAACAACGGTCAACGCGTTAAATTTCGCCTATAGAAATGTTCGCCAGCCCGACACCCGGATGTTTGTGTTACTACAGGCGCTCTCTTTCACCACCTTTCTGCGTCGTCAATCACGAGGTAGAAAGCGCGATATCCAGTTCGATAAGTTCGAACCAGTCGCGCTACATGATCGAAAACCGGAACAGGAGATATTTTATTCTGTTAGTCAGGATCGATCCGTTGCGGCGGGGAAGATGCTACGATACCTGCAGTCCGGTGGATCAGTACAACTGATCATGCAGGTAGCCCGAACACATATCGTAGAGAAGAATTTTGGCTATCACGACTACAAATTTGTCGAATCAGCTTTCGAGAACTACACTCAGATCTCCCCGCGATGGCGCGATCGTTATCTCAGCGCCAGTACGTTCTATTTGAATGGGTCAGAAGATAAGCCGAATAAAGTGGTGGCGGCTCTAAAGGAAATGTTGGTTTGAATCTAGAGCTGGGTGTCTCCCGGTTTGGTTAACAATGGAGGTTGTTGATGAAATTCTCAGGATCTGTGTTATCTCTTTTGTTGATGTCAATTACTGTCAGTGCCGCTGAGCCGATTGATTTTGACAACTTCAAACTGGTTGATCTATCCCATAGCTTCGATAAGGAAACAATATACTGGCCGACATCGCCATCAGGGTTTGAGTTAGAAGCTCTCTCGTTCGGCGTAGGTGAGAGTGGGTATTTCTATGCAGCCAACAGTTTTTCAGCACCAGAACATGGCGGTACCCATATAGATGCACCCTTTCATTTTTCAGAACGCGGCTGGCGCCTGGATGAGATACCCGTAGATAGATTCTTCGGTTCAGCTATTGTCATTGATGTATCCAAAAAGATAAGCATGGATCAAGACTACCTGCTGACCGTCTCAGACATAGAACAATTCGAAAAACATCACGGTCGGATCAAGGCTGGCGCCATGGTGTTGATGAGAACGGACCATAGTCAGTATTGGCCGGATGCAAATAAATACCTCGGCAGTAATAAACCTGGTGATGCGTCAGATCTCCATTTCCCAGGGTATGGTGAAGCCGCTGTAAAATTGTTGGTCGAGAATCGATCTGTTATCGCTATCGGCATCGATACGGCTTCAATTGACCATGGCCCTTCGACGGACTTTATCGTTCACCAGATTGTAGCTAGGCATAACGTTCTCGGTTTTGAGAATCTGACTAACCTCGACAAGGTCGGTCCGGTGGGTGCATCGTTGATCGCGTTGCCGATGAAAATTGGCAGCGGATCTGGTGGACCCTTGCGGGTGATTGCATTAGTGCCTAAATAAATCTGCCTCTTGCATTGCCATGAATAGGTTAATGTGATTTATTTTTTACCCGAACCTGGGCCGGAAACAGAATATGAGTGAAGCACTGCAATCAACTGATAGTAACGAGGTACTGGATGCGCTGATCATTGGTGCAGGGTTCAGCGGCGTCTACCAACTCCATAGGCTTAGGCAGCAAGGGTTCAGTGTTCGCCTGTTCGAGGCAGGTGCCGATCTCGGTGGTATCTGGCACTGGAACTGTTACCCGGGCGCCAGGGTCGATTCACACGTACCGAACTATGAGTTCTCGATGGAAGAACTCTGGCGTGACTGGAACTGGACGGAACGGTTTCCAGCCTGGGATGAACTGCGCCGCTATTTCCAATATGTCGATGGCAAGCTGGATCTGTCGCGGGATATCCGGTTCGAGACGCGCGTAACCGAAGCGGTCTTCGATCCTGATAACAATCTCTGGCACATCGTGAGCGAAGATGGGCACAACGTTTGGGCTAGATTTTTCATCACTTGTACTGGCTTTGCTTCCAAGGCATACGTTCCCGACTTTACGGGGCTCAATGATTTTACAGGACCCAGTTTCCATACGGGACACTGGCCCCAAGAGGGACTGGATATGGCTGGCCAGCGGATCGGGGTCATTGGAACCGGTGCGAGTGGCATCCAGGTCATCCAAGAGGCGGGCAAGGTCGCCTCGCATCTCAACGTATTCCAACGCACGCCCAATCTCGCTCTCCCCATGCAGCAGCGAATTCTGGACAAGGTAACGCAGCAGAAAATGAAGGAGCATTATCCGGAAATCTTCCGCCAGCGGGACGAGTCTGATGGCGGTCTTTTCGATATCGTTGCAGATAAACGCGCTACTCTGGAAGTAACTGATAAAGATCGCGACGCAGTTTTTGAACACGCATGGAAGCAGGGAGGCTTCCATTTCTGGTTCCCGTTCAGCGATACCCTTTCCGATTTGGAAGCCAACAAACTTGCCTACAACTTCTGGCGCGACAAAACCCGTGCCCGTTTGCATGACCGGGAACTGGCCGAGAAGCTCGCACCGATGGAGCCTCCGCACCCCTTTGGTACCAAGCGGCCTTCCCTCGAACAGTGGTATTACGAAGTTTTTAATCAGAGCAACGTGACCCTGGTGGATATCAACGAACAGCCAATTGAGCGGATCACCACCACCGGTGTCCAAACTGCGCAACAACACTATGACATCGACATTCTGGTCCTTGCGACGGGTTTCGATGCCGGTACTGGAGGTCTGACCCAGTTTGATATTCGTGGCACTTCCAACCAGTCGCTCGAAGAAACCTGGAGAAACGGTGTGAAAACCCAGCTGGGGCTCAGCGTACCTGCCTTCCCCAACATGTTCATGCTCTACGGACCGCAGAGTCCGACCGCATTCTGGAACGGACCCACCAGTGCAGAGGTGCAGGGAGACTGGATAGTGGATTGTCTGACCTATCTTCGCGCCAACGGTAAAACACGGATGGAGGCCACTGTAGAGGCGGCGGAAACCTGGAACGAGCATATGAACGAAGTGGCGGCCAAGACATTGTTACCCATGGCAAAATCCTGGTACATGGGAGCGAACATCCCGGGCAAGCACCAACAACTGCTGTTCCATTTTGGTGTGACGGAATATATGGACTACTGTCGGGAAAGCGCCGCCAATGGCTATTCAGGTTTCGAGCTCAGCTGAACTCGATCGCATCTATGGCCTCTGCTGGAGCCTGCGGCAAGATTCCCAATCAGGATACTTTTAAAATCTCGCAAAACACTGTTTAAAATAACTATTCACGTCTAGCAGTTTCACCGGTCATGTTTTCAATGGTTGGCCGGGGTCAGAGTGAGCTGACCCATTATATTAAGATGCGAGGCGAATTTCCGGTTATCCTTGCGAGCAATCTTGTTCCAGGCGGTGTAAACGTGCATTGGGCGCGGTACTAATGCTGCAAGCTTGTCCATAAAGTCCACGGGTGAAAACAGTACGTGGGTGGTACTATCTCGTAAGGCAATGGTACTTGCCTGGGGTAATCCCAGGTCACGATGCCGGAATCGCTTCCATTAACCTGGCGAGTGCAAGCTTCAGACTGACAGCGCCTTGAGGGGCACCACCATAGTGGCCAATTCGCACAACCACAAGATCATGCGAAGGAATGATAATGGTTCTCTGGGCCCCGGCACCAGCCATAAAATAGGCATCCCTGGGAATAGGCATGTCACCATCACCATTGATCCAGAAAAAACCGCCATAAATAGGCCGTTTGTCCGCTTGCCAGCCCGGTGCAAGCGTTGAGACAAAATCTCTCCAGCCCTCGGGTAAGATTCTCTCTCCACTCCAAATGCCATCATTCAGGTAAAGGTTGCCGAGCCTGGCCCAGTCCCGGGCACTGCCGAATTCATAGCCCTGGGTTAAAAAATTACCATAAGGATCGGTTTCAAGTATGAAGCTGTTGATGCCTAACTTATCAAACAAGGCGCGCTGTGGGAAAGCGTGATAATTATCACCTTTTTCTTCCACGGCAAGTCTTATCAAATAGTTGGCCAGTAGCGGGTCGCAGTTTCGGTATCGGCCAACGGTACCGGGTCGCCATTGCTGCTGGCATCTTGCGGCAAACTCGAAAGCGTTAATTCCACCGGTGTAAACGTATAAATGATCTGGATAGCCCAGTGCTGCCTCATAATCTGGATCCTGCATGGCTCGGAACCGTAATCCGCTGGACATGTTTAGAATATTCCGAATGGTGATTTCACTTCGCGCATCATTTTCCCATCCTGGTATGGGGGCTGGTTGATCCAACTCATAGCGCCGCTCAAGCATGAGGATTCCCAGCATGGTGGCCGTCAGGCTCTTTCCCATTGACCAGCTCTCCAGTGGTGTGTCCTTATCTATGCTGGGACCATAGTGCTCTGAAATCAGCTCTCCCTTGTGCGTGATCACCAGCGCTGCGGTCATGGCATCCTTATCAAATGCCAGTTTTTGGACTTCTTCCAAACTATCCGCATCAATAAACGACGGCAGGATCGAAGTTTCTTCAAAATTACAGGTGTTTTGAACCGCAAGCGATGGTTGTACAGTACTCGGCAGAAAATGGATGGATTCACTCTCAAGTGGAATCGTGATGGCACCTTGTGATTCAAAAATTCTTGCAGTTCTTGTTACTCCGTTGGATAAGCTAACTTGCAGGGATTGATTTACACGATTAATTTCATAACCTTTTACATGCCTGCGATCTTCATAGGGAGCCGTGAAGTAACCGGTATTTTGCGCACAGAAATCAGGATCGAGATTTGAGAGAAATATATTCGAGGCCATTGTTTTGACAAATCCTGAGCCGAAATGGCTGATGGGGTCTCCCGGTGGGAC
>SMVA01168494.1_pt1 | contig 16382 bp, 18 predicted proteins | sample 2456451 | NCBI WGS metagenome assembly SMVA01 (sample SAMN11095933, study PRJNA526329) | marine sediment metagenome | biome: Marine sediment; feature: Surficial sediment; material: Deep marine sediment; isolation source: Hadal surficial sediment | place: Pacific Ocean | collected 2014-05 | depth...
GGCGATTTTTAGTTCGAGTTGCCGCGTTGTGGGGTTGTCCCAGCGGGTGTAGACGAAAGGTGTTTCTGCGCTTAGATTGTTTGCCGAGAAACTGACTTCTTCGTCGACCACAAAACTGCTCGACATGACCAGGTTGGGGGCCGAGGCACCGGTAACTGGATCCGGCGCCTCTCCGGCGTGAATAGCGAGGGTTTGAATTCCCCGGGGCTTATCGAGCTTCGCGGCCATGGCGTATCAGCCCTGCTTTGATTCCAGCCATTGGGTTATTAACACTTCCGGGTTGAAAATATCGGCCTCGGCCGGTGCAAAATGCTTGTGGCGATAACCGTTGCTGCCGATGGGTTCATACAAGGAGAGAATTTCCTCACGGCGATTCGCCAGGTCTCGCACCGCTACCAGCAATGCTTCGAGGTCGGCCTTGGTGGTATATAACCCGAGGCTGGCACGCGACATGCCGCGTTTTCTCTCGATGTCGGCCTCGGCATTGAGTGCCTCCGGGTCGATATCCATATCCCAGAGTTCCCGTTTCAATAATTCACGCACGTAAGGATGGGCACAGAAACAGCCGTTACGCACCTGGATATTGTGATAGTCGTTGATAGCGGCGGCGGTTAGGCCATGATCAAATCCCTTGATATTGAAGGCGATGGTTCCGGTCCTGGGTATCTCGGCAGGATCAGGGCCGTAAACGCTAACCCCTTCGATAGCCAACAGCCCATTCCAGGCAAAATCGATTAAACCGATTTCCTTTTCCCGAATCTTGTCCATGCCGATCCGGTTGAGCAGATCGAGCACCGCGCCCAGCATGATTGCCCCGACCACGTTCGGCGTGCCTGCTTCCTCACGATCGGGCAGGGTACGAGTGGGCATATATTCCGCCAGGTAGACGTCGTCGACCATACCCCCGCCGAGTTCGGCGGGCTGGATGGAATTCAACAGGTCCGTCTTCGCGATCACCGCGCCGGGTGATCCGGGCGCGTATATTTTGTGACCGGAGAAAACCAGAATATCGATATCGACTGCATCCATGTTGACCGGCGTATGTGCGATCATTTGCGATGCGTCGACGATCAGGTAGGCGCCAGCCGCATGGGCCATTTTTGCGATTTCGGTCAGTGGGGTAATCGCGCCGGTGACATTGCTCGCACCGGTGACCGCGATGTAATTGATATCATCCCCATGCTCAGCGAAAATTTCGCCTAGCTTATCCATGTCTATCCCGCCATAGCGTTCAAACTCGCCCAGGCAGGGAACGTGGATCACGCGTGAGCTGTGGTAGCGATGGGGCAGGTCGTTGGAATGGTGCTCCATTTCTGAAACCAGTACGATGCCACGTTCGGGACGCGCCCTGGAGAGGCTCACGGCGATGCGATTGAAACCCGCGGTGGCACCACTGCCGGCAAAAAAGCAACTGTAGTTGTCTTCGCTGGCACCGACGAAGTTGAGTACGCGCTGATGGGCCCACTCGAAAGCCTGCGAGGCACCCCGGGCCGAATAGTGTAAATCGGAATGGGTGCTGGCGTAATGAACCAGGAATTCATGGCCTACTTTAAAGGCCGGTTCCATCATCAATGTAGACGCGGCTGAATCCAGGTAAATACGAGGCCCGTGGTTGCCATCGACTGTCGGATACTCGGTATCACGCCCGATAAAAGAATTTTGCAGGGAGGCTAGCAGGTCGGAATTGCTCATGGCGAGTGCGTAATACAAAGGGGATATTGTCGCATAATAGCGTCGCTAAGTAACCGCTGGCTGAACCCTGAAATTGATGTACCTCGTTGCAAGCGACGCGGTAGGGTCGAATTTATTCGACCGACCATTGCCCTGAATCTGAATTCAGACGACGGCTGTCAGCGGGGAATGTCGGGGTTCGTTCCTCACCCCGACCGGTACCAATACTGCCGGCAGGTTGGCAGCATGTGGTTCGTTTGCATGGCCGATGAAATCGCGCGAGAGTATGTTCAAATCGGTTCTCCCGGGGCTGGCTCTGGGTATGCGCCGGGATCTGCGCTACACTTGCCCGATCGTTTAGTGTAGTGACAGGCCAATGAATGATCCAGCGAGTCCAGCCAGGCGAAAACTTGTCCTCGGGATGATGGCATTATCCGTGAGCAGCGTCGCCGTTGCGGCGTTACAGACACCTAGTGCGAGCGAAGGACCTTTTTATCCCGGCGCAGGTATGCGTTATGACGACATCGATAATGACCTGGTCAAGATCAGCGGGCAGCTTGAGCAGGCCGGTGGCGAGGTCGTCAGGCTGGAAGGGCGGGTACTGGATCGGCAGGGTAAGTCGGTGCAATACGCACGCGTGGAAATCTGGCAGTGCGATGTCCAGGGTCGCTATCTGCATCCTGGCGATCCTCGCTGGAGCGGACGGGATCGAGCCTTCCAGGGATTCGGTTATGACCTGACCAACGCCGATGGCGGCTTTTCCTTCAGGACCATCAAGCCGGTACCTTACCCGGGGCGAACCCCGCATATTCACCTGAAGATACTGCTGGCAGGACGGACCCGATTAACCACGCAATTGTATCTACCCGACCATCCCGGTAACGATCGCGACTGGCTTTACCAGCGCATCGCCCAAGACCGGCGAGAGTCGGTAACCATGATTTTTCAAAAATCTGCCGGGGAACCTGTTGCCAATGTCGACCTGGTGATCTGATCAGGTGCGGGGCAAAAACAGGATATCAAGCCTGTCATCCTGGTGAGAAATGCGGGCTAACTGTTCTCATCGGTGGATACTTCAATCAGGTTTTGATCCGGGTCCCTGAAGTAAACCGATACGATTGGCCCTTTGGCTCCGCTGCGGGCAACCGGGCCTTCGATTATCTCCAGGCGAAGGTGGTTACGGTAAATCGATCTGGCTCTGGTAGATATTGAAGGTTTCGGACGGGGCCGCCACCTCAAACTGGCTGAGTAACAAACCACCATTTAGCCCGGCAAATCCAGCGCAGGCGCCGTTATGTGTTCCCATAAGGCCATCGACGCGCGCCACCTCGACCAGTTCTCCGCCACTACGACGTAACTGGTTAGTATCGACATCACTAAACTCGTATACCCGACAACCGTTGTAGCGATTACTTGTCGTTGTATCCACCGGGGTGACCAGCAAATAGGTTTTACCATTTTTCTGCATCAGCGACGGTGCCTGATAATGGTTATTGCCGGTGGCCGCCAGCGCATCCGCCGGTGTCAACAAACGTCCGAGATACTCCCAGCCGGTAGCACTGGTCATGTCGCAGGGACTCGCGCAACGAAAATAAACCAGGTATTCGGTAATCGGCATGGTGCCGGCATCGGCACAGAATATAGCCAGGTATACCGCGCTGGCGGTAGCGAGCAGACCTGGCTCGGCAAATACGCACAGATTCAAGTCTGACAGGTCAGCCCCTCCCAGGGTTTTGGTTATTGCCGTGTTTAACTGGATAGCCGGTGTGCCAGCGGTGGGTGCGAAGACAGGTGGCCCGGTAATGCTTGAATCCGCTTGCAAACCCGCCCCGCCAAATAATTTAATCGCCGGGGCAGTAGCCAGTTCCAGGGGTGTTGCCGCCGTCTTCATCGCAATCCAGCTGTAGTCAGCAAAATAGGACGTTAAATTGGCGTTTAAATATTGAAACCAGATCAGCTTCCAGCGCTCTGCCAGCGGTGCCGAGAGATCGTAAATCAAGGAGGAGGTTTCACTCTGCCATATACCCTTGCTGGCCGCGAGGACAGGGGACGAAGCGGGATTTACCGTTATTGGCCCAACCAGTAATTCTTCCCTGGGCGCAACAGCAACACCTGCGTCCTGCCAGCTGCCGCCATTGTCATCGGAAAAGGCGAGGCGGATAGATACTGCCCAGTATAGCGATGACAGGTAGAACATCGAGGTGTCTACCGAAGAGTAACTCATCCATAGCCTTGTTGTTACGGGGTCACGTCTCACAGAGGGATCAAAAATACCCAGGTCCCCGGCACCTGCAAATGTCAATCGCAGGGGTGGAGTCGCAAAGGTCAATGGGGGTCCGCTGCTACCGCCACCGCAGGCGCTCAGGATAGAGGACAACAAAAGGAAAGTGAGCGCAGTTTTCACTAGCGCTACGCGAGTATCTCGACAGCTGTGCCTGTCGCTGAACCTGTTACCTTCAGAACCTGCAGCTTCCAGCCAGTCACTTTAGTCTTGAGGCCCAAATTGCCAGTTTATGCTTCATCGATTTCTGCGAAATCTGGTCTTCGGGAATTGGCTGAATCACCTTGTCATGTACCAGCAATCGATAAATATACTCGATTTTCTCGTTGGCCGAATCGGTAGCTTCGAATTCGACAACGCCCCGGTTTTCACCGTATTTCACACCCTCGACAATCGCCAGTTTTACCATTTCCTTTTCGTTTTTTAGTTTCTTCATGAGTATCCCTGTTTAACAAAGACCGGGTAACAAGTGTCGCTAAAGAGTGTCGAAGGCTAGGCATGCAGATACTCTTCCGTGGTTGACACCTGGGCAAAGGGTGCGCTTAAAGCCGCCATAAAGGCAACCTGTACTTCGGCGGCCTTGACCCAATGTCCATTAAACTCCAATTCGCGTGTCGCGCAGGCATCGGCAACGACCCGGCACTTATAGCCCAGATCGAATGCCGCCCGCGTGGTCGTATCGATACACATGTGAGTCATCGCCCCGCAGATGGTGACTTCCTCGATGCCGGCATCATTCAACAACTGCTCCAGGTCCGTGTCGCGAAATGCACTGGGGGAATGCTTGACTATCAGCGTTTCGTTTTCCGCCGGCTTTACGCATTCACGAATTTCGCAACCAAAAGTGTTGGGTATGAAAAAAGTTGCCTCTTCACCATTCGCCAGGTGTTAAATGTGGAATATGGGGGCCTTTTTCTGACGGAAAGCGTCCAGTAACCTGGCGCTGTTTTTCGCCGCCGCACCCATGTGGCTCAACTCCATTGTGCCGCCGGGGAAATAGTCGTTCTGGATATCGACCAGGATTAGTGCCTGTTTCATTTTCGTGTGCCTGTTTTATTTCGACAGTATCAATATTGGTCTGAAACGACAAGGCTTTGAGCTGGCTTTATTCTACAACTTTACCGCGTAACAGTTTGGTCCTGCCCCGCCGAACTTTACTGTCGACACGTTTTCTCCGGGCGCTCCGGGTTGCCCGGGTCGGTTTCCTCGCTTTTTTCACTATCGATACAGCCTTGATTATTGCCTGTAACCGGTCGAGGGCATCCTCCCGGTTTTTCTCCCGGGTTCTAAATTTCTGGGCTTTGATTACGATCATGCCTTCCTTGTTGACGCGCCGGTCGCGCAGGACCAGCAGGCGTTGTTTATAGGTGTCAGGTAACGAAGACGCTTGAATATCGAAGCGAAGATGAATGGCCGAGGATACTTTATTGACATTTTGTCCACCGGCTCCCTGGGCGCGGATCGCGGAAAGTTCAATTTCATCATCGGCGATGGAGACATTCGGAGAAATCTGTAGCACTGTCAATTTTTCTCCGTATCAATTTATATCGCGATAGCTATGGCGCAAACGTCGCCATCCAGCCCGGACCCTGCTCAATCGGAAACCCGGCATGATTCCAGAACCTCCAGCGCAAATGGGTTCCAGCCATCTGCGGTCAGCGCAATCGGGCGCACCGCCTTTACCCGGGCGATGGCATCGAGGCTATCCAGCCCAAGCTGCTTCATCAGGAAGTAGGCCATAAAAAGCCCGGTACGATCTTTGCCCTGACGGCAGTGAAGCAAAACCGCGTGCCCCGATTCGATTTCATTGCTGACAAATTGGTAGGCTAACGGGAGCTGTTTAATGCATAGCGCCAGGTCACCTTCTCTCGGTGGGAGCAGACAGTCCATGACTAGCTTTTACGACCGGTTTTAGCCATCAATTTCAGACCTCAAAAAAGCAGCAGCAACGATTATGCACAGCTTGAATCAAGGTTTTGTCTTGCCGGTAGCGGTGAAACATGCCCGCATGAGCTCCGCTAGCCTGGTTTGCCCCAATTTGTTCATATGCGCTATGTTGCGCAGCGGAATTCGATCGACATGCGCAAAACCGGCGATGGCTCGCTCGAGGCTCGCCTCCCTGATTATATGTAACAGAGGAAAGGGGGACCGGTTGGTATAGTTCTCCGCATCCTCCGCGTCGGTGCCGTCGAACCGGTAGTCGGGGTGAAAGCTGGCTATCTGGTAGACGCCCTCGAGGTTCATCTGCCGTAGCAGGCGCTCGGCAAGGTCGAGAAACTGGTTGTAGTCGGAAAAATTCTGCAGCAGCCTCGCATGAATGAGCAAGGTGGTTTCAACCAGGGGATGGTTAGCGAGCAATTCCAGTTCGGTTTGCAGGGCTGCCAGCAATTGCGCTTCGGTTATGGCTCCGGTTACGGCAAAACGTACGCGCTCCTTCGCCAGTTCAGGTTTGGCAAATGGGCAGAGATTCATATCTATGACGAAGGTCTCTACCCAGTTGCGCACTGCCCCGGCTATGTCATCGTCAGGTAGAGGTTCAACCGCGCTCATGGTATAGCTGCATCCGCTTATCTATTGTTTGCGCTTATCACGTACATAGAGAACCCGTGTGTTAGCGCCGCCTGCCTGCCTTTCTTCGACCTTGAATAGCTCTGTGGCCCTGATTAAATCGCCCAATTTTCCATAGCCGTAATTGCGCGGATCAAACTCGGGGGATTGCTTCGCTATATTGCTACCGACTGGCCCAAGCTGCGCCCAGCCGCTATCGTCGGAGGAGGCTTCGACCGCGTTACGTAACAGGCTAACCAGTTTCGTATCCCGCTTTAACTCGACGCTCGGTTTTTTCGCGATGGCTTCGTTTTCATCGGTTTTTGCACGAAGTACCTCGGTAAATATAAATTTGTCACAGGCCGAGACAAAAGCGACTGGCGTCTTTTTCTCGCCAAAGCCGTATACCAATAATCCGGATTCCCTGATTCTTGACGCCAGCCGGGTAAAATCGCTATCGCTGGAGACGATACAGAACCCGGTAAATTTATCGCTGTAGAGCAGATCCATGGCATCAATTATCATGGCGCTGTCAGTCGCGTTTTTCCCTTTGGTATAGGCAAATTGCTGTATCGGTTGCAGGGAATGCTGTAGCAGGACTTCTTTCCAGCCTTTCAGGCTGGGTAGGGTCCAGTCGCCATAGATTCGCTTGACACTGGCCACGCCAAAATTGGCAATTTCTGCCAGTAAACTATCGATTATGATGGGTTGAGCATTGTCTGCGTCTATCAGAACCGCCAGTCGGGTTGTATTTTCCAAGATTATTTTCGTCTCATTAATGCGCTGTCAGTTTGGCTTCCGGGTAAAATCGCCGGCGGTCATTATTCAGGCGGATACCCAAATCGGCAATGATATCATTTCCACCTGGATAAACTCTGGTTTCCCTTCCACTAAACCCTGTGGTCAGACTCGCTTGATTTTTGATTAAAGCTCATTTATGGGTATGTATGGTCTATATTAGACAAAACCCAGCATCATATTTGGCTTGCCCCAGTATCAATGTTAAAGCAGTATTTTAAGAATATTGCATAAGTTGTTGTATTTGATGTTTAATGTCAGTAAGTTATCGATACTGATAGTGTTATTCAACGCTTGGCCATAGATTACTCCCAACCTCACATCGGGTGATTTATGAGCCGGCATATTTAGCGGCATAGTCGATAGTTAAGTCGCAGTGAGAGTGCAAGATGGAAAAACGACCCTATTCGAAGAGCCTCCGTGGCAAAATTACTAATCGCACGCTTTTTATCGGCATTTTCCCGGTTCTACTGGTCGGGATTTTTTCCTGGTTTAGCCTGACCAATCTCACTTTCAGCGCCAATCAACAGCTCGAAGCCAGTCGCGCCGAATTGCTCGATTCCGTAGTCGGTAGTAATTTGAGCACCACTGCATCACGAATAGTCAACCAGCTGGATACCTTTATGCTGGAACGGATCTCGGACGTGGTAACCTGGGCCTCGGCACCAATCGTACTGAATGCTGCCAAGCAGGGCGCAATTGTCCACCAGGAAGCCGGCCTGGTCGATCTACCCATCGATGATATCGAAGCTCGCTTCCAGCAACGCAAAAGTTTGAATATTTCACCCGCATCGAATCGCTATTTAATTCAGCAAATCAGGCGATCTTCACACTTCGGTGAGATTTTCTTTACCGATAAAAATGGATTCAACACGGCTCTGACAAATCCGACATCGGATTTCGTACAGCGCGATGAGAACTGGTGGAAGACCGCCTGGGAAAACGGTATCTCGGTCGGTGAGGTGGAATTTGACAACTCGGCGGGGATCTGGTCAATCGATATTTCGGTTCGCATCGATGATCCTTCTTCGGGCCGAAGTCTTGGTGTGATGAAGGCCGTACTGGGTGTGAGCCTTATTCAGGCGGTTGCCGATGACGGTGCCCGAGACATCGCCGGCGGCACCGTCACGGTGATTAACAGTAGTGGTCAGCTACTCGCGGAAACCTCGTCAAAGCACGCCAAGGATAGAATTATGGTAGACGGGGTTAATTTACGTAAAAGTGGCGATGCCTCGATACAGCAGATATTCAGCGCCAACAAAAAGGGATATGTACTGGGCAGTAACCAGGTCCTGGGCTATGCCAAATCGGCGGGGGCGGAACTATACCGCACGGTGGTGACCCGTTTTCCCGGTTTCAACTGGGTGGTTATGGTGCAGCAGCCTACCGTGGTGGCATTGGCACCGATCCAGGGGTTGTTGGCCGTCCAGGATAGTCTGAAATCTTCGAAGCAGCAGATGATTATCATTCTCGTAATTGTCGTCGTCCTGGTATTCATGCTGGCGATATTTATCGCCGGCATGTTGTCGAAAATGATCATCAGGCCATTGCTTGATCTCCGGGAACTGGCAGATGCGGTGAGTAAAGGCGATACCTCGCGCACCATCCAGGTTAATTCAGACGATGAAATTCAGGATGTGGCACAGGCCTTCGAACGCATGCGTACCAGCGTGTCGATCTTAATGAAACGGATGAAGGAAATGAGAGCGAAACGATGAATCTATTCGACCCGGGTCATCTGTACTCTGGTGATTACGTTGCCCCTGGAGACAACTAATGTGGACATCGACTGGCACATAGCTTTATCTATACCGGTTAGTGAATTATCATGCTGTAACCAATACACTCTGATTGACGCTGGTAGCATCGCGCATGGCCCAATCTCAATTCGTACCTAAAAGCAAACTCTTTGATCAGCTAAGCGAGATCGTTAGCCAGCGTGAAACCGGGTTTTTAACCATTCTCACGGATACCAATCGTTCGGTATTGTTACGATTTTCGCAGGGGAAATTAACGCGTTTGCATTGCCGCTCCAAGGAAGCAGGTGAAGCGATTCATGTCCTGGCCGAGTGCAGCATGGTGAAATTTTCCTATGCTTCCGCGCCAGTAGACAATGAACCCGAATTGATGCCGGCGAAAATATTTCTCCAGTTGATAAATCCGGGTGACGCTATCGACGAACCGGTGCATTTCCCGGACGCGATTTCCAACAGCGGCATGTTTGTCAGTGATCCGATAAAGGTGCAGATGCTGGAGTTAGCCACTGAATACGTGGGCATTATCGCCGAGATGATTGTGGATGAGGCTTTCGAAGACGACACCGGTGTCAGTGAGGCAATCGACTACATCGCCAGTACCATTCCCGACGAAACCCAGGCAAATGCTTTCCGCACTGCCGCTCGTCAGCAATTCGCCACCATAGATTTTTAAGTCATCGGGGGAGCTGGATTTCCCGAATTCTAAACCGAACTATCCTACCGACAAAAACCCATGGCGCTTCTAATAGATATCAAAAATCCTGACTGGATGACCGATGAAGAATTGCGGGAGCAGTTGCTGAAACACGCCTGCGATGTCGATATTCGCATCGCTGCGACGCCGGGACGGTTGGAACAGATAGAAATGCTGGTGGTGAGCAATTATTTTTCGGGCGACGCACTCAAATACCCGAATTTGAAGGTCATTCAAAAAACCGGGGCCGGGGTTAATAATATTCTTGCCGATAGTGAATTGCCGCAGGGGATACAGGTGGCCCGCCTGCAAACCACCACTTCCGGCAACGAAATAGCCGAGTATTCATTGGCTTATGTATTACAGGAGCAGCGCCATATACGCAGTTATCGTGCGCAACAGTCACGCTGCAAATGGATTTCCTATCCACCACGCCGTGCCGCTGAAACCACCGTGGCTATCCTTGGGCTCGGTCGTATCGGGCTGCTCGTGGCACAACGATTTGTCGATAACCAGTTCAAGGTGATCGGCTGGAGTCGAAGCCACAAGGACCTGCCTGGTGTCGATTGCTACCTGGGTGAAGATGGCCTGAGAAAACTGTTGGGCAAAGCCGACTACGTCGTTTCCATCCTGCCTTCCACGCGGGAAACACTGGGGCTATTCAATCGCAAATTATTTGAACAGTTCAAATCAGGCGCTTTCTTTATCAATGTGGGACGCGGTGACCAGGTTGATGAAGGCGAGTTGATGCGGGCACTCGACGACGGTTTGCTGGCCGGTGCAATTCTGGACGTGGTCTCGAGCGAACCCCTGGCCGAGGACAATCCCCTGTGGTTGCACCCCGGGGTTCAGCTGACCCCGCATATTTCCGGATATCACCTGGGTGATGCAGTCGTGGATATTGCGGAGAACTTTCGGCGGCTTCAATCGGGGGAAGCTTTATTGCACCTGGTAGATCGAAAACGGGGCTATTGATGACTGACGCGGCCTCGGCACTACAGCAAAAAATTCGCGCCAGCATACCCCTGAGTTCGGCGATGCAGTTCAGCATTGCCGAATTGGGCCTGGACGCTATAGTGGTGAGCGCACCTCTGCAAGCGAATGTCAATATCCATGGGACCGGGTTTGCCGGCAGTATTTATTCGCTTGCGGTGTTATCCGGCTGGGCGCTGTGCATGCATATTATGGATGAGCTGGATATGGATGGGGACCTGGTCGTGGGTAAAGCGGAAATTCGCTATCGCTCGGCGGTCAGGGGTGATCTGCTGTGTCGCACCGGGGTCTCGAGCCTGCAACGCGAATCTTTTGCACGGGACTTTCGCAGCCGAGGTAAGGCCAAACTGGTTTTGCAGGTCGACGTTGGCGATGGGCCAGATGCGGTGCTGCAGGCGACCTATGTCGCGGTATCCCGCAAAATTTAAACGCATTCAATTCAGCGACACACACTTTTCCTGTAAGCCAGGCATTCTTCGCCAGACTATTTATTGCCAATAGGTCTCCTCGCGGGCGATTACCAGGTGCAGCAGCAGGTACATCTGCGGCAAAATTACGCAGACTATCCACCAACTGTTCAATATCATGCCGATGCCGGGAGTGGCGATATACAAGGCCAGGTAAATGGATTTTAGCCTGGCGAAATTGCAGCGCGGCAATAGCGGCTATGAACCCCGGGGGCGTCCTTTTGGCAACGGCGTTGCCCGGCGACCGCAAAGCTTTTCAATTTTACGCGCGAATTTTTTATCGCCCAGGGCCCAGCCCTTGAGGGTTGCATCGGTGATGGCTTGAACGGTTTCGTCGCTCAATTTGTTCTTGAACATTGCCAGGTAGGCACGGGCCCGTTCCTTATCATTGGCACCAAGATCCTTGTACTGGGCAGCGGCGCTGATCATTTCATCGGTTTTAGCCTTCGCATTGTGAGCGTAGCTACTCCAGGGATAGTCTTTGGGGGTGTTTACCATACCCGCGCGAACCGGATTGAGTTCGATATAGCGACTGCAGGTCAGCAGGTAATTCCTGGCGTCGATGACAGTCGCGCGATAGCGACCTTCCCAGGGTGTACCCGCGCCCCCGTGACACTCGTTGTAGTACTGTACGAAGTTTCGACCGATCGATTGCAGGGTCCGCGGAATACTGTCCAGGTTACCCGGGCTGGCCAGAATGTGCACATGATCGGGCATTAACACATAGGCATGCACTTTCAGATTGTAGTTATAGGCGGCCGCATCGAGACAGTCGTGGTAGTACTGGTAATCCTGATCCTCGACGAAAATCTGTAGTCCGTCGAGGCCGCGTTGGATAATGTGCTGCGGCTGATTTTTTATCTTGTAGCGTGGTTGTCTCGCCATTTGAAAATCTCTTGCCTTGACTAAAACCCGATCATATCAATATTGCGATACTGACCCCAATAGGTAAAACCAATGAGTGAGCTGTTTAGCCCGCCAGGTTTTGCGCCTGTGCGGCCAATTGGCTACATATGGTCCCGGGGAATGGTGGTTTCATCCCAGTCGCGTTGATGCACCATCTCGTCACCTTCATAGGCCCGCACGGTCGCCTTGATATAAAAATTTTTGGCGTCACAGCGCAGTTCGCTCTCCGCTTCGGTCCGAATCGACCAGTCACCACGACGCATCCAGCAGATATAGCGGCTGAGCGAGCGATAACTCAGGGGATCGTCTGTCTCGATAGTCCAGCGCTCATCGTGGCGGTGCCGGGTGCATAGCCCATGCCCCGCTATTTCTATTTCGCCGGTATCGTCGATGACGCGATAGTGAGATTCACTGGTTTGAAAATTACGCTCGATCCAGCGCCTGCTGAGCGAGGGCTGAATCATTTTATACTCGGGTAAGGGATCGGGATTGGTGGGCTCAGGCATGGAATAGCTATCCCCACCACTGCGAACCGGCAGCGTGATTACCGCATCGGGCCCAAGCTTGATGGTTGCGGTAACGGTTTCAGGCGGGGGCATTATCATCGGCCAGTAGCTGGTCGAGATAGCCACCCTCATCTTGTGTCCCGGCAGGAAACGGTACCCGCATTCGTTGAGGCGGATGGTAATGGATTCCAGTTTACCGGGCGTCATCGGCTCGGGATTTTCGTTGCCATTGCGATGGGCAAGGTTAATAACGCCCCAGCTAACCCGCGATACCGACCCGTCGGGATGGATATCATTGAGGCGAACCGCGATGTTACCGAGCGGCTTGTCGATGCTGACTTTCAGGCGAATTTTGGGGCGACCCAGAATTTCGATTGGCTGATGCAACTTGCCGCTATCGAAAACCAGGGAGCCGGAGTCATCACGGCGTTGATCGGCTGCCATTTCTCCATCCGGCTTGAGCGTGAAAAACTCACCGCAACTGGAGCCGCAGTCCTGCGGAGAGCACAAGGTCTTTTCCTTGGTTCTGCCGGGAATATCGAGTAGCTGGCGGTTTGGGGCGAGGAAGTAGTATCTTTTCCTGATGCGGGTCGATGGCATGGTGTTTTCGGCTATCCAGCGGCCGCTTTCATGCTCGCGACGACCCCCGGGTAATATGTTTTCAGAAATATAGGCCCGGTATACCGGCAGATTCTCGACCCCGTTGCTAGCGCCTTTAAGCCAGCGGTCCCACCAGTTGATCGCTTCGGCGAGAAAATCCATGCGTGGCTTTGGCCAGGCAAGGTGTGGATATTTATGTATCCAGGGTCCATTAATCGCTTTTGCCTTCGGCATATTAAATGCGGTCGCCGGTGGTGCATTGATATATCCGTCTGCCCAGCCCGATATAACCAAGGTGGGGATGTCGACATCTTCATAGTTTTCCCCTATCGAACCATGCTTCCAGTAGTCGTCTTTACGCTGGTGAGCTAGCCATGTTTCGAGTGGAAAGGGTTGGGTCTTGAGACGATTTAGCCAGATGTCTCGCCAGTCGTCGCCGACCAGCGCCGGGTCAGGTGGACGCGAAGCGAAACAAAGCATCACGCTGGACCAGCTGAAATTGGAATACAGCAGGCACCCGTTCTTGTAGTGGATATCGTCGTTATAGCGATCGACGGAGGTGCCGATTGCAATCACCGCCTTGAGTGCGGCTGGCTTGAGCGATGCCACCTGCAGGCCATTGAAGCCACCCCAGGATATGCCCATCATGCCGAGATTTCCATCGCACCAGGGCTGGCTGGCGATCCATTCGATTACCTCGCAGGCGTCGGCGAGCTCGCGCGGTGAATATTCATCGTCCCAGTCGCCGTCGGATTCGCCAGTACCCGATATATCCACGCGCACGCCGGCGTAACCGGCTTCGGCGAATGCTGGATAGGTGCTTTCATCGCGTTGCGAGGTGCCGTCGCGCTTGCGATAGGGGAGATACTCGAGTATTGCCGGAACCGGTGTTTTTTTGGCAGCCTTGGGTATCCACATGCGCGCGGCCAGTTTGCGACCGTCAGATAAAGTGATCCATTCGTTTTCGAGTAGCTTGAAGCCAGTTTTTTTCATTTAACCTTACCCACTTCAGTCGGTAGACATACAGTTGCCTGCCTGCGCGAAACTGACACAGGCTTTGAAGTATTCGAAGTGTAGCAGGGTTTAAACTGCCGGACCTGCCTGTATCAAGGATTTACCCTGTTCCGTATCGGTGTACTGTTCGAAATTTTCCTTGAAAAGCCCAGCCAGTTTTTGTGCCCTGGTTTGCCATTCCGAGACATCGCCATAACTGTTGCGCGGATCGAGCAACCTGGCTTCGACCCCCGGCAGGCTGGTTGGTACAGCCAGGTTAAAAATGGGCAGCTCGCTGGTAGTTGTGTGGTCTATTGACCCGTCCAGAATGGCATCGATAATGGCGCGGGTCGCCTTGATGGAAATTCGTTTTCCATTACCGTCCCAGCCGGTGTTGACGAGGTAGGCCTGACTGCCGTATTGAGACATCTTGTTGTTAAGTACCTCCGCGTAACGCGTCGGGTGCAACGATAGAAACGCCTTGCCGAAACAGGCCGAAAAAGTGGGGGTAGGCTCGTTGATGCCGCGCTCGGTGCCTGCGAGCTTGGCGGTAAAACCGGAGAGGAAGTAGTACTGTGCCTGTTCAGGGCTCAACTTCGAAACCGGGGGTAGTACACCGAAAGCATCGGCAGTGAGAAATATTACCCGTGATGCGTGACCAGCGCGTGAAACCGGCTTGACGATATTGTCTATGTGGTAAATAGGATATGAAACCCGGGTGTTTTCAGTTTTTGAACCATCGGCAAAGTCGATTTTGCCAGCCTCGTCGACGACAACATTTTCCAGCAGTGCATCGCGGCGAATCGCACGGTGAATATCGGGTTCATCCTCGGCGCTCAGATGAATGACCTTGGCATAACAACCCCCTTCAAAATTGAAAATACCCTGGTCATCCCAGCCGTGCTCATCGTCACCAATCAACTGGCGTTTGGGATCGGTTGACAGGGTGGTCTTGCCGGTGCCGGAAAGGCCGAAAAAAATGGCAACGTCACCGTCTTTACCGACATTGGCGGAACAGTGCATCGACGGCATACCCTTGAGTGGCAACAGGTAATTCATCATCGCAAACATACCCTTTTTCATTTCACCGCCATACCAGGTGCCGCCAATGATCTGCATGCCTTCAGTCATGTTGAAGGCGACGAAGTTTTCCGAGTTCAATCCCATTGCCTGGTAGTCGGGGTTAGTGGTCTTGGATCCATTGAGTACCACGAAATCCGGTTCATAATCGGCAAGCTCCTGTTCTTCCGGGCGGATAAACATGTTGGTTACGAAATGTGCCTGCCAGGCGACCTCGGTGACAAAACGAACCTTGAGACGACTATCGGGGTTGGCGCCGCAATAGGTATCGACCACGAACAGGCGCTTCCCGGAAAGTTGCTCGACAACCAGTTGTCGCAACGAGTTCCAGGTTTCGATATCGATGGGTTTGTTGTCGTTTTCTCCCTGGTCCGCCCACCACACGGTGTCGCGGGTGGTATCGTCGCATAGCAGATACTTATCCTTTGGCGAACGCCCGGTAAAGTCACCGGTATCGACGGTAATCGCACCCGCTTCGGTCAACTGGCCAACCTCGAAACCACTTAATCCCTCGGCGGTTTCTTCCGCAAACAGGGTGTCGTAACTGGGATTATAGATAATCTCCCGGGTGGAATGGATTCCGTGGGCGGTTAAATCGGGGGTAGGGGACATCATACTTTCGACCAGGTTAGTGGGACGTGACATGCAAATAGTTCTCGATGATAAACGAGCCGGGATTATAGGTGAAGACAGGTTGCACAAAAACAAAATTTAAATATATAGATATAACCACGGTTGCCCCGCTAACTTTCAATACGTCGATAAAAGTGGTTATATTACAATAACTTAATAGCATTCTATGGTTTTAGACATGATTGGAATATTTATAGAATCGTCATTCCCGCGCAAGCGGGAATCTCCAGGGTACTGATATTCTTAAAAAGATACCCGCTTTCGCGGCGGTCCGATGTATCGCTATGACGACTAAGTGGGACAGCAATGAGATATAACCAACTCCCGAGGAAGACCCGGTTCGGCAAGTTTGCCTGGCCAGGCCGTTAAAAACGGGATCGCCGCGAATAAAAATGCGCCCATGATTGCGACCAGCACGGTTAGCCTGACGCGCGCCAGCAGGCTGCCGGGTCAGGA
>SMVA01091064.1_pt1 | contig 16364 bp, 13 predicted proteins | sample 2456451 | NCBI WGS metagenome assembly SMVA01 (sample SAMN11095933, study PRJNA526329) | marine sediment metagenome | biome: Marine sediment; feature: Surficial sediment; material: Deep marine sediment; isolation source: Hadal surficial sediment | place: Pacific Ocean | collected 2014-05 | depth...
AATTGCCGTCGGAATGGCGACCAACATCCCACCTCACAATTTGTCCGAAGTAGTGGATGCCTGTCTGTTACTGCTAAACCAGTCCGATGCCACGGTTGAGAATCTGATGGAATGCATTCCCGGACCGGATTTTCCTACCGCCGGGTCTATCAATGGTGCAAGGGGTATACGCGAGGCCTATCGGACTGGCAGGGGCAAGATATATCTGCGCGCAAAAACCCATTATGAAAACGATAAATCGGGTCGCCAGAGCATCGTTGTTACCGAATTGCCTTACCAGGTCAATAAAGCGCGGTTACTGGAAAAAATCGCCGGTCTGGTAAAACAAAAGCGTCTGGAAGGGATTACCGGTTTGCGCGATGAATCAGACAAGGATGGCATGCGCATGGTGATCGAGTTGCGTCGGGGTGAGATTGCCGATGTGGTTTTGAATAACCTCTACAAACAGACCCAGATGCAAAATGTATTTGGTATCAACATGGTTGCCCTGGTCGACAAGCAGCCCAGGCTGCTGAATTTGAAAGCCATTCTCGAGGCATTTATTCTTCACCGGCGCGAAGTAGTTACCCGGCGTACCATTTTCGACCTGCGCAAAGCGCGTGACAGGGCACATATGCTTGAAGGTCTCGCGATTGCTCTGTCCAACATCGATGAAGTAATTGCATTAATCAAAAATTCTTCCAGCCCGGTGGTTGCAAAAGCTGCTTTACTGGAAAAAGCCTGGGCGCCGGGTGTAGTAATGGAGATGCTAAAACGCGCGGGTGCAGAATCGTCTCGGCCCGAGGATATAGCGCCCGACTGCGGGTTGATCGACGAGGTTTACCGATTAACAGAAAGGCAGGCCCAGGCTATTCTCGATCTGCGGCTACACAGACTGACTGGCCTCGAACAGGATAAAATTCTCAACGAGTATCGCGAAATACTGGAAAAAATCGAAGACCTGCTTGATATTTTACACCGCGATGAACGTTTGAAGCAGGTAATCCGTCTCGAGCTAGAGGCCATTAAGGAGCAATTCAACGATGCCCGGCGAACCCAAATTATAGTTGATCACTCCGACTTGACCGTCGAAGATTTGATCAGCGAGGAAGACGTGGTGGTGACCATTTCCCACCTGGGATATGCCAAGGCACAACCGTTGGAGTCATACTCCGCCCAGCGTCGAGGCGGTCGGGGCAAGGCTGCCACGAAGGTTAAGGATGAGGACTTTGTCGAGCAAATGTTCGTTGCCTCGACGCACGATACTTTATTGTGTTTCTCGACGCTTGGTAAAGTCTACTGGCAAAAGGTGTATGGATTACCGATAGGCAGTCGGACTGCGCGGGGCCGGCCGCTGGTTAATTTACTGCCGCTGGAAGAAAACGAACGCATTACCGCTATCCTGCCGGTTCGGGAATATCCCGATGATATATATATCTTTTTTGCCACCGCCAGGGGCAAGGTTAAACGCACACCCTTGTCGAGTTTTTCGCGTCCCCGTGCTAATGGAATTATCGCCCTGGATTTACGCGAAGAGGATAGCTTGATCGGTGTGCAACTAACTGACAATTCGGCTGATTTAATGCTGTTTACCAAATCGGGTAAGGGTATTCGGATAGCAGAGCAAAGTGTTCGCGCGATGGGTCGAACCGCGGCGGGTGTCAGAGGCATCAGAATAAAAGCCGGCGACGAAGTGATTTCCCTGATTGCGGTTCATTCCAATGATGGCGAAATCTTGTTTGCTACCGAAAATGGTTTCGGCAAGAGAACCCGGGTATGCGATTTCTCGACCCAGGGTCGCGGTGGCCAGGGAGTCATATCGATCCAGACCTCAAAACGTAACGGTCGGGTTGTCGGTGCTATTAAAACAGTAGACGATGAAGAAGTTATGTTAATCAGTAATGCTGGTACACTGGTACGCACACCGATAGAGGACATCTCCGTGCTCGCGCGCAATACCCAGGGAGTGACCCTGATTCGCCTCGGTAAAAATGAGAAACTGGTACAAATAGAACCGGTGGCAGCGACCGTCAACGGTGATGAGGTCGCCGCAGACGAACAGTCATAGGCACCCTGGTCGTTCAGGCTATATCCCCATTTCGAACATGAATCCGGCAACAATTTAACTTATACTGCGCTCAGCTGCGCGTTAGCCCGCCTATTGCCTGGCATCTATGATTAATTTGGACCCGAATCAATACTCATGAGTGATGAAAAACTTCAACAATTGCGCGACCAGATTGACCAGATCGACGACCAGCTGCTCGATCTGTTTAATCGGCGCGCAGCTTGTGCGGTCGCGGTAGCTGAAGTAAAAAGAAACGCTATCGAGGGCCCGGGAGATGCGATTAATTTTTTCAGACCTGATCGAGAAGCACAGGTAATTCAACGCTTCAAATCAAAAAATCCGGGACCACTCAGCGACGACGAAGTCGGGCGTCTGGTACGTGAAGTCATGTCGGCCTGCCTGGCTTTGGAACAACCATTAAAAATTGCCTATTTGGGGCCTGAAGGCACTTTCACGCAGAGTGCGGCACTCAAACATTTCGGTCATTCGGTTTCGACGGTTCCGATGAGCAGTATTCCAGATGTGTTCAGTTCAGTAGAATCCGGGCATGCCGATTACGGCCTGGTGCCGGTCGAAAATTCTACCGAAGGTGTGATCAGTCACACGCTGGATATGTTTATCGATTCAGACCTCAAAGTTTGTGGCGAGGTAGAGATCCCTATTCATCACCATCTGGTCAATCAGTCGCAGGACGTATCAAAAATAAAGCATATTTATTCGCACCAGCAGTCTTTTGCGCAATGTCGTCACTGGCTCGATCAGAATTTTCGTTCTATCGAGCGTATCCCGGTGAGCAGCAATGCGGAGGCAGCAAGAATTGCCAGCCAGGATCAAAGTGCAGCCGCTATCTGCGGGCTGCCGGCGGTGGAGATATTTGATTTACAAATTTGTTTCGAAAGTATTGAAGATTTATCCGACAACACCACACGATTCGTCATCATAGGCAATCAGGATGTTGCTCCCAGTGGTGATGATAAGACCTCTTTGCTGATATCGACCAAAAATTATCCGGGTGCGTTGCTGGGATTACTTCAACCGCTGGCGGATAACAATATCAGTATGAACAAAATTGAATCTCGACCGGCGCCCGATCGTAAATGGGAGTATATATTCTTTATCGATATCGATGGTCATCAACAGAGCGCTAACGTACGGCAGGCCCTCGATGAACTGAAGCAACAGGCATCATTGTTCAAGGTGTTAGGGTCTTATCCCAAGGCCTCACTTTAAGGCTATCTAAAGATGTCAGTGATAGATTCCGCGCTCGCGCAAGTAAAACAGTTACACCCCTATACGCCAGGTAAACCAGTGGAGGAACTCGAGCGCGAACTCGGAATCAGTAACGCAATCAAACTCGCGTCGAATGAAAACCCGCTGGGATGCTCGCCACTGGTCCAACGGGCGATAAAAAGAGCGAGCAGTCATATTGAGTTGTACCCGGATGCGAATGCCTTTTATCTAAAGCGGGCTCTGGCCGAAAGACTGGCTGTCGATGCCGGGCAGATAACGATTGGTAATGGTTCCAATGATGTTCTCGATTTACTGGCGCGTACCTTTCTGGATAGTAGCGCGGAGGCCATTTATTCCGAGCATGCGTTTCTGGTGTATGCCCTGGTGGTACAGGCCTGTGGTGCGAAAGCACGTGTCGCCCCGGCCTTGCCGGAAGATGCTGAGCAGGCCTACGGGCACGATTTGTCTGCGATGCTGGCTCTGATCAGTGAAAATACCCGGGTTATATTTATTGCTAACCCAAATAATCCAACCGGTACCTGGTTGAAGCGGACTGAATTAAAGGACTTTATCGATGCGGTACCGGGGCACATAGCGGTCATAGTCGACGAGGCCTATTTCGAGTATGTCGATGAAAATGATTATCCTGATGCCTTACAGTGGTTGGGCGAATTCCCTAACCTGATTGTCACCCGCACTTTTTCGAAGATTTATGGTCTCGCCGGGTTGCGGGTGGGATATGCGATTTCAAGCGCAGAAGTCAACGATTTGTTGAATCGCCTGCGCCAACCCTTTAACGCCAATACCCTGGCGCTCGCCGCTGCCATTGCCAGTTTGGCTGACCAGGAGTTTGTCAAGGCTAGCCTGGGCAATAATCAAAAGGGTCTGCGTCAGCTTGCCGATTATTTCGATTCAAAAAATATAAGCTACATCCCCTCGGTAGCCAATTTCCTTAGCGTCAAATTTGGCCGGCAAAGCGAAGATATATATGCAAACCTGCTGCAGCAAGGCATCATTGTAAGACCGCTTGGCAATTATAATTTATCTGAATATTTACGTATTACAATCGGAACCGAGCAGCAGCTGGCGTTGTTAATGGAGAAACTGGATGGATTGTTATGATTAATCGACTTGCCATAGTCGGTGTAGGGCTGATTGGCGGTTCCCTGGCCCTGGCGCTCAAGCAGGCCGGTGCCGTGGGTCACGTGGCCGGTTGTGGGCGTAACCAGAAAAATTTAGACAAAGCCGTGCAGCTAGGCGTAATCGACAGTTATGAAGAATCGATATCGGATGCGGTAAAAGGTGCAGACATCGTCGTTTTAGCCGTTCCCCTGGGTGCCATGCAGTCAGTTTTTGTGCAAATCAAGGATGTTATTGGCGATACAACAGTGATCACCGATGTGGGTAGTGCCAAGCAATCGGTGGTTGATATTGCCAGCGCAAATCTAGGCCCGAGAATTGGACAGTTTGTGCCGGGTCATCCCATAGCAGGTACTGAAAAAAGTGGTGTAGAAGCCAGTTTTGCAAGCCTCTATCAAAATCGTCGGGTGATTTTAACGCCTCTTGATTCAACCGATCCAGCCGCGATCGCCAGGATTGAGGCGATGTGGCGGCAATGTGGCGCCAGGGTCGAATACCTTGGGGTTGGCCATCATGACAAGGTCCTCGCCGCAACCTCGCATCTGCCGCACATGCTGGCCTATGCTCTGGTTAACTATCTGTCGCGCCTGAACGATCACGAGGAAATATTCAATTACGCAGCGGGTGGCTTCCGCGATTTCACCCGTATCGCTTCCAGCGACCCGGTGATGTGGCGCGATGTCTGTATTTCTAATGGCGATGCACTGCTGACCCTGATTGAAGGATACAAAAATGAACTTGACCAGGTCTCGGCTGCGATTCGAGATGCGGACCATGAGCACTTGCTGCAGTTATTCGGTAAGGCTAAATCGCAAAGAGATTCGTTCATAGGCTTATGACCAGTTTTGAATGCCAGCCCGGGGGCGTCGTTAACGGCTCAATTCGGGTCCCGGGAGACAAATCGATTTCGCATCGTTCGATCATACTATCTTCTATTGCGCAGGGATCCAGCCATATAACGGGTTTTCTTCAGGGCGAAGACAGTCTCAATACCCTGAGAGCATTTCAGGCGATGGGCGTATCGATCGAACGCGATGAAGATAACATCCTGGTACATGGTGTTGGCCTGCATGGCCTGCAAAAACCCGAGGACGCCCTCGACATGGGCAATTCAGGAACCGCCATGCGTCTGCTACTTGGCCTGCTCGCCGGTCAGTCTTTCGATACCACACTGTGCGGGGACGAGTCGCTGTCGAAACGGCCAATGAATCGTGTAATCCTGCCCTTGCAGGAAATGAATGCGGCAATTGATAGCCAGCCTGGGGGTATGGCGCCGTTACGGGTACATGCCCGGTCGAATTTAAAGGCGATTGATTACCGCATGCCGATCGCGTCGGCACAGGTGAAATCATGCCTGTTGCTGGCTGCCTTGTACGCCGATGGTGAAACCACTATCGAAGAGCCTGCGCCCAGTCGTGACCACACCGAACGCATGTTGCGCAGCTTTGGATGCGAAGTCATCAGTAATGGATCGGAAATAAAAATCAGGGGTGGGCAGACGCTGTATTCTACCGGGATGGACATACCCGGCGATATATCGTCGGCGGCCTTTTTCCTGGTAGCAGCCAGTATTGCAACCAATTCGCAAGTGACCTTGCGGCATGTCGGCATTAACCCGACACGTACCGGCGTTATCCAGATCCTGAATTTAATGGGGGCTGATATCAGCCTGCTCAATCAGCGCGAAATTGGCGGGGAACCCGTCGCCGATATCCTGGTGCGCAGTTCAAAATTGAAAGGAATTCAAATACCCGAAGCGCTGGTGCCCCTGGCAATTGACGAATTTCCGGTTTTATTTATTGCCGCGGCCTGCGCCAGCGGTGAGACTATACTAACCGGCGCCGAAGAGCTGAGAGTCAAGGAAAGTGATCGGATCGAGGTAATGGCGGATGGACTAAAGACGCTCGGTATAGAGGTCGAGCCAAAACCGGACGGCATCATAATACAGGGTGGCTCATTCAATGGAGGTGTAGTGGAATCGCATGGGGATCATCGGGTAGCAATGGCATTTAGTGTTGCCTCACTGCGTGCTAGCGGGGTTATCAGTATCAGCGATTGTGCGAATGTGAATACCTCGTTCCCCGGATTTGTTGAGCTTGCCAGGCAGTCAGGATTAAATCTGTCCAGTCATGCCTGAATTCGACCCCTATGTGATTGCCATAGACGGTCCCGGTGGCTCCGGCAAGGGATCCCTGGCTTTGGCGGTGGCAAGGACGCTCGGCTTTCATCTGCTCGACAGCGGAGCTATTTATCGCCTGGCCGCGCTCAGGGCTTTAGGTCTGGGTATAGACTTGAGCAAACAGGCGCGCGTCGTCGATGCGCTTGAGAATATGGATATACGCTTTGAGTTTGGCGACGAATTGAGCATACCGTTTCTCGACAATAAGGATGTATCGCACGCGATCAGGCAGGAATCGACTGGCAATGCGGCTTCGATAATTGCTCAATATCCAGGTGTTCGGAAACAATTACTGGGCCGCCAGCGGGCCTGTTTTCAGCCTCCCGGACTGGTGGCCGATGGGCGTGATATGGGCACCGTGGTTTTCCCAACTGCTAAGTTTAAGTTTTTTTTGTATGCTGCGCCCGAAATCAGGGCGTTAAGGCGCTATAAGCAGTTGAATAGTATGGGTATCTCAGCTAATATCGACGACCTTCAGACAGAAATCGCAGAACGTGACGAACGGGACCGAACCCGGACTGAATCTCCGCTGATTCCTGCAGCTGATGCTATAATTATTGATTCGAGCCTGCTCGACCAGATACAGGTGACTAATCTGGTAATGAGCCATATCGAACAGGAAGTAGCTGGATAGGAAAGCAAACCGGTCCTCGTAGACGCACTGTCTACAGGGTTTTTTTAACTAACCGTAGTAACGATGGCCACTCCGTGCCTTCAATATTACAAACTCTCAGGAACATTCCATGTCAGAAAATTTTGCAGAAATGTTTGAGCAAAGCATTACTCAAATGAATATGCGTATCGGTGAAATCATCACCGGCGAAGTTGTCGATATCAATCGCGATGTCGTGATAGTCAATGCCGGACTTAAATCAGAAGGTGTGATCCCGTTAGAACAGTTTTTTAACGAAAATGGCGAACTCGACGTCAAAATCGGCGATATAGTCGAGGTAGCGCTGGAGTCGTTTGAAGACGGCTATGGCGAGTCGCGCCTGTCGCGCGAAAAAGCCAAACGCGCACGAGCCTGGACCCGCCTCGAAGAAGCTCAGGCAGCCGACGAAATCATTACTGGTCGTTTCACCGGTAAGGTTAAGGGTGGTTTTACAGTGGATATTGGTGAAATCCGTGCATTCCTTCCGGGGTCACTGGTTGATGTACGCCCGGTCCGTGATACGGCTTACCTCGAGGAAAAAGAACTCGAATTCAAGATCATTAAGCTGGATCAAAAACGCAACAATGTGGTCGTATCACGCCGTGCCGTAGTTGAAAAAGAATTTAGCGAAGAACGCGAAAAACTGCTCGATTCGCTGAAAGAAGGTGAGCGCATAAAGGGTATAGTCAAAAACCTGACCGATTATGGCGCGTTCCTCGACCTGGGTGGAATAGACGGGTTACTGCATATCACCGATATGGCCTGGAAGCGCGTCAAGCATCCTTCCGAAGTAGTTGAAATCGGCCAGGAAATTGACGTTGTGGTATTGAAGTTTGACCGTGAAAAGAATCGTGTATCGCTGGGTCTGAAGCAGATGGGCGATGATCCCTGGTCTAATATTATTCGCCGTTATCCGGAAGGGCAGAAACTTTTTGGGCATGTCAGCAATATCACCGACTATGGCTGCTTCGTTGAAATTGAAGATGGTGTCGAGGGGCTGGTTCACGTATCTGAAATGGACTGGACTAACAAGAATGTTAATCCGAATAAGGTTGTTACCCTGGGTGATGAAGTCGAAGTGGTTATTCTCGAAATTGACGAAGAACGTCGTCGTATCTCGCTTGGCATGAAACAATGCAAGCCAAACCCATGGGATGAGTTCGGTAGCACCAATAACAAGGGCGATGTCATAGCCGGTAAGATCAAATCGATTACCGATTTCGGCATTTTTATTGGCCTTGAAGGCAATATCGATGGTTTGATCCACCTGACCGATCTTTCCTGGAACAAGCCCGGCGAAGAAGCCGTGCGCGATTATCAAAAAGGGCAGGAGCTGGAAGCGATGGTTCTCTCGATTGATCCTGAGCGTGAGCGCATATCACTCGGCATTAAACAAATCGAGAAGGATCCGTTCGCCAGTTTTATCGCGGAAAATCCAAAAGGCAGTATAGTTTCCGGTAGCGTAATCTCGGTTGATGCAAAGGCGGCAATTGTCGATCTTGGTGACGGCATTGAAGGCGTGTTGCGGGCCTCCGAAATGGACAATGACCGGATAGAGGATGCGCGTTCATTTCTGAATGAGGGCGATCAGATTGAATCAAAGATTACCGGTATGGATCGAAAAGGTCGTAGCGTGTACCTGTCTATCAAGGCGAAAGATTCAGACGAAGAACAGGAAGCTTTGAAGGATTACTCAACGAGTAACGACTCGGGTTCCGGGACCACCAGCTTTGGTGATTTACTAAAAGAAAAAATGGATTCATAGAATCTGCTATCATTGGCGGGGAGGCGCGGGCTTCTCCGCCGATGGTTGTTTATTGTAGGCTGTTAATTGGGCGTCAAGATGAAAGAACAAGAATATGTACCTTCATTGACCAAGTCGGATCTGATCGACAACTTGGCTAGAAGCCAGGGGCACCTGGCGTATAAAGATGTCGAACTGGCGGTTAAGAGTTTGATAGAAAAAATGAGCAGTGCGTTATCTAAAGGGGACAGAATAGAAATCAGGGGGTTTGGCAGCTTTAGTCTGCATTATCGACCACCGCGCATCGGCAGGAATCCCAAGTCTGGAGACAAGGTCAATCTGCCGGGTAAATATGTCCCACATTTCAAACCAGGTAAAGAATTGCGAGATCGCGCGAATAATCAGAAATAGATTTCCGACTCACGATTCGTCAACGCATATAACCATCATTCTATATATGTAGTCTTGTTGAAAATTACAGTGGATATCTGGCTATTCTTATTGGTTCTCGTGGCCATATTAATCGGATGGATTATCGGCCGCTGGAAACCATTCACAAAGAAACCCTCCAGCAATAGTTCGGCTAGCTATTCCGAGTCCTATATCAAAGGACTCAATTATCTGCTTTCAGATGACTCGCATAAAGCGGTCGAGATATTTTCCGAGCTCATCAAGGTCGATACTGAAACCATCGAAGTACATATTGCGCTGGGTAATTTATATCGCTCGAAAGGAGAGGTTGATCGAGCCATCAAGGTCCATCAAAATTTGCTGGCGCGGCCAAATTTAGATAAAAATCAGAGGAATATGGCGATTGCGGCACTCGCCAACGATTACCTGAAAGGTGGACTGCTCGACCGTGCCGAGAAACTGTACAAGGAATTGATTCAGCTCGAACCGGGTGACCTGGTCGCATACCGCAATCTGTTAGATCTTTATATTGCCGAAAAATCATGGCATGAAGCAGCGCAATGTGCTCAGATTTTACAGGAGCTTGGCGATAGGGATGCGGTTTTAATTTTGAGCCAGTGCTATTGTGAAATAGCTGATGTCGCAATTACTAGTGGCAACAACAAGCTGGTGCGAGAGAGCCTGGAAAAGGCCCTCAATGCCGATCAAACCTGTGTACGGGCCGGTTTGCTTTTGATCAAACATTACCTGGGTACCAATAACACGGCTGCGGCGAAGAAAATTTTTCATCGTTTGATCAAGCATAACCCGGAGTATATGGATTTATATATCACGCCCGCCAGAGAAATTTATTTACAGGCAAATGAAACCAAGGGATTTCAAAAATTCCTGCAAAATCAATATCAAAAACAACCGTCTAATCGTCTTGCTATTGCCTTAATCGAACATTACGCTAGCGTCAACCAGATCGAAAAGGCGCGCCAGTTTTTGTCGGAGGTGCTCGATAAATCACCATCCTTCGAGGCCTATGAATTCGCGCTGCGTTTTCTAAAATCAGACCCGGCCCATTTATCCGATACCTGGAGCGGGCTGTCATCGTTCCTGAAATCTATGCAAAATAAAAAGATTGAGTTCATTTGCTCACAATGCGGATATGAGAGCCACGCGATACAGTGGAATTGTCCGAGCTGCAGACACTGGTCTTCGATGAAACCCGTATAGCGGCCAGTGTTGCGGACTCGATCAATAAATAAAGAGGAACCTGTAAAATCGTGTCTCAAACAGACCCCCGGGTAATTGTCGCGTTGGACTATGCTGAGGCCAGGCAGGCATTGGCATTCGTTGAGAAAACCGATCCTGGTTTATGCAAACTCAAAGTTGGCAAGCAACTGTTTACCCGGGCTGGACCACAATTCGTAGAGGCGCTGGTGGCGAAGGGCTACGATGTGTTTCTCGATCTTAAGTTTCATGATATTCCAAACACGGTAAAGAAAGCGGTATACGCCGCTGGCCAACTGGGTGTCTGGATGGTCAATGTGCATGCTCAGGGTGGCCGCTCGATGTTATTGGCGGCGCGCGAGGGCATAGATATGATCGGTGTTAATCGACCCTACCTGATTGCGGTTACGCTGTTAACCAGTATCTCAAAATCGGACCTGCAGCAAATGGGCATAGATCAGGAAACTGGCGTATTCGTTGAACGACTGGCGCGACTGGCTATAGATTCCGGGCTCGACGGTCTGGTGTGTTCTGCCCAGGAAGCAAAAGGCCTGCGCCAGGTGCTGGGTAAAACACCGCTGTTGGTATCACCAGGCATTCGGCCCGCGGGTTCGAGCAGCGATGATCAGCAACGTATTTCAACAGCGCAACAGGCAATTGCCGACGGCTCAAGCTATCTGGTAATTGGCCGTCCGATCACGCAGCATGCTAATCCGGCTGAGGCACTCGCCGAGATTAACGCTTCGATTTCGAATTAGGCAGGTGTCTGAATCTAGCCCGCATATTGCACGAAGGGAACGATTTCAGGGAAATCTGGCAAAGAAGCCTGGACGATCGCCCGCAGGTGCATAGCCATAGCTACGCATCAAGGGGGATCGTCCTGGATCGCCCACATGGATGTGGGTGGTAGAGCAACGCAGGGAGCAGTTGCCGAGAGCAGCCATAATTTTCTGACATCGTTCAGGCACAAACTGAATACTTGAATAATATCAATTTCCTGGGATAAGATTTTGAAATACAAGGATATTTGAAAATTCGGGTGCCGCCTTTGTGCAATATGCGGGCTAGATGACTGTTTGATGACAGTTACTCCCCGAGTCGTTACACTATCCTTAGTTTCTAACGGTCTTAAAGATAATAATGGATCCAAATTTTCTCGATTTCGAACAACCTATCGCCGAACTCCAGGCCAAGATCTCTGAGCTTCGATATGTCACAGACGATTCGGAAATCAATATCTCCGAAGAGATTGCGACGCTGGAGAAAAAGGCCGAGAATTTGACCTCGGCCATTTTTTCCAGACTTTCTCCCTGGCAGATTTCACAACTGTCACGACACCCGAACCGGCCTTATGCACTGGATTATATCGATCGGATTTTTACTGATTTTGAGCATTTACATGGCGATCGAGTGCATTCCAATGACCATCCCATCATCGGCGGAATAGGCCGGCTGGATGGCAAGCCGGTGATGGTAATCGGGCAACAAAAGGGACGTGACACGAAAGAAAAGATTAAGAGAAATTTTGGCATGGCACGACCCGAAGGTTACCGAAAGGCATTGCGCCTGATGAAAATGGCTGAAAAATTCAAAATGCCGTTGATTACGCTGGTTGACACCCCCGGCGCTTATCCGGGAATCGGAGCGGAAGAGCGTGGTCAAAGTGAAGCCATAGCGCGTAACTTATATGCATTAGCAGACCTTAAGACCCCGGTGATTTGCACCATTATCGGTGAAGGTGGTTCCGGGGGTGCGCTCGCAATCTGTATCGGGGATCGAGTCGATATGTTCCAATATTCGACCTATTCGGTTATTTCACCCGAGGGTTGTGCGACTATTCTGTGGAAGAGCGCCGATAAGGCTCCCCAGGCCGCCGAGGCAATGGGTATAACGGCTGAGCGGCTGATAGGTCTAGAATTGATAGACAATATCATCGATGAACCGCTGGGTGGGGCACACCGCAATTACGACCAGATCGCGAAGGCATTAAAGCACAACTTGATTGAAAATATCGAAATGCTGGAATCGGTCAGCATTGATAAATTACTCGACCAGAGATTTCAAAAACTAATGAACTATGGTCGATATATAGATAACTAATCTTGCCTACGCAGGCACTCTCCTGCAAACCTTGAAGCCCATGTCAATACCCGCTACGCAGTTAGAAAGCTGTCTCGACTGTATTCCCAAAGATATCGACCGCGTAGTGCTGGCATATAGTGGCGGTCTCGATTCTTCGGTTTTATTGCATTTACTGGCTTCAGGTTCGCATAAATACCAGGTTCTTGTCTGGCATGTCAATCACGGTTTGCAGGCAATGGCGCAGGAAATGGAGACTTTCTGTCGGACCCGGGCGAACCAATATAAACTGACAATCAAGACCAGCCACTTAAACCTGGACTCAAAGGCTAGCAACCTCGAATCGAAGGCGAGGCAAGCGCGTTATGCGCTTTTCGAGCAGTGGTTAACAAAAAATGACTGTCTACTTACAGCTCATCATGCCGACGATCAGGCCGAAACATTTTTACTCAATGCATTGCGAGGGTCCGGTAGCGCCGGATTGCGCGGTATTGCCAAATCTCGGCCCATCGGCCAGTCGATATTGTTGAGACCGCTACTCGAGGTTCCAGGAGAAGCACTATCATCTTATGCCGGTGTGCACCGGCTTCAATGGTTTGACGACCCAAGCAATGCCTCTGACCGCTTTAACAGAAACTATTTACGCCACCATGTAATGCCGTTGTTAAAAGAGAGGTGGCCCGGATACCTGGAGTCTATTCGGTCGGTGGTCTCGATTCAGGTAGAAACCCAGCATGCTCTCGATGAACTGGGAGCGCAGGATTTCCAGAATCTGCAGTGCAACCCCGGTAAGCCTGATTGCCTGTCCATTGTTGATTTGGGTGAACTTTCGCGCTCGCGCCAAAAAAATGTGATCCGATATTGGCTCAAACACTTCGACCACGCGAATTTACCTCAGTCAAGGCTGAACCAGTTAATCGAGCAGTTAAAAACCCGAAATGACGCGATGCCAATGATAACCGGCAGCGGGTATGATTTTCGCATTTATGATCGATGTTTGTTTCTGGTGCCGCATGGCGACGCTGAGTCGCTTGAAGAGAGTTATGATTTTAACAACCAGCAGCTACTGAAAATCGAAACGATCGGACTGCAGATTGAAAGGCAGTCGATCATGCAACGGCTCAAGCGAAAGGATTCCGGGCAATTGATCAAGTTGAAGTTTCGACGTCGTGCCGGTACCGCTAATCCGGCAAGCCACCGCCTCAAGCGCCTGTTCCAAAAATATAAAATACCACCATGGAAAAGGGCGCTAACGCCGCAGATATTTCTTGATGGCGAACTGGTCGATTTATGGGCCCGGGATCTGTTCTAAATGACGGATAAATCCGTAAAAGACCAGGTTTTTGCCAAACCGTTAAGTCAGGTAAAAGCTTTCGAATTCAACGAAGATGTCGCCCGGGTGTTTCGCGATATGATTTCAAGGTCAGTTCCCGGATACGAATTGCTTTTGCACCTGATCGGACTGTACGCCGATGTGTTTGCGCAGCAGGCGAGCAATATTTATGACCTGGGCTGCTCCCTCGGTGAAGTGACTCAATTGGTAGCGCAAGCGACCAGTGGCCTCGATTGTTCGATTATCGCGGTCGATAATTCTGCTGCAATGATCAATAAATGCCGGCGGCGCTACGCTGATACCGTAAGTATCGATTGGCAGTGTAAGGATATGCAAGAAGTTGAAATTCATAATGCTTCATTAGTGATACTGAATTTGACCTTGCAATTTATCGAGCAGGATAAGCGGCAGGCTATGATAAATAAAATCTACCAGGGCCTGAACCCGGGTGGGGTGCTGGTGTTGTCTGAAAAAGTGACGTTTGATGAAAACCTGGAAAACGAGCGTATGGTGCAGCTCTACCAGGCCTTCAAGAAGACCCGGGGCTATAGTGATCTGGAAATCAGTCAAAAACGTACCGCGCTGGAAAATGTACTGGTTTCAGATCGAGACAGCGTACATCGGCAACGCCTCGATGAAGCCGGTTTTAGTGAGATATACCAGTATTTTCGTGCCTTTAACTTTGTCTCATACCTGGCAATTAAATAATGCAGGCACTGTTCTCCCAATTACGAGATGCAGGTTTTAAGCAATGGGTTGCGCAGCTCGAGTCCCAGCGTAGCAACTGGTTTATTCACCATGGTGATTTTCGCCGCTGGCGCGAGGCACTGTCAATGTTGCCGGATATAGTAGATATTGACAGCCATTTCGACCGGCAGGCAATTACTATAGAAGGGCATTGTGAAAACCCGCAGGCGCTGTTTCAGGCATTGAAAGCCCTGATGCCCTGGCGTAAGGGTCCTTACCAGTTTGCAAACCTGTCAATTGATTCCGAGTGGCGATCGGATTTCAAATGGGAAAGGTTGTTACCACATTTGACTTCACTGGAAAATAGACGCGTTCTGGATATTGGTTGCGGTAATGGCTATCATTGTTGGCGCATGCTCAGTTTGGCGCCAAAATCTGTGCTTGGTATCGAGCCGTCGGTGTTATTCAACCTGCAGTTCCAGGCGATGAATAAGTATCTAAAGAGGAGCGATATTCATCTTTTACCGATAGGCATTGAATCCATGCCCGCCGATATGAACTGGTTTGACACGGTATTTTCGATGGGCGTGTTATACCATCGCAAAAGCCCTATCGATCACCTGTACCAGTTAAAAAGCCTGATTGCACCGGGTGGGGAATTGTGCCTCGAAACCCTGGTCATTGACGGCGGCAAAGGCAAGGTGCTGGTGCCGCCGGGTCGTTACGCAAGAATGAAAAACGTCTGGTTTATCCCCAGTGCTGAAGAGCTTGCCGTCTGGCTGCAACGCTGCGGATTTACAAATGTCAAAATTGTAGATATTACGGCCACCACTACCGATGAACAACGAGTGACGCCATGGATGGAATTTGAGTCCCTGCGTGATAGCCTTGATAAAGAAAATAATGCACTAACAGTAGAGGGATTACCGGCGCCGAAGCGGGCCATTTTACTGGCGACAAATCCTTGATGTTCTGGCCTGATATTCCGGGTCTGATACGAGATAGCTAAACTATTTCGCTTCGATGCAGATTGTCTTCAAATTGGGATTCTGCTATTGTTTCTGTCCAACCTATGCTGGGTAACTCGAGCAACAATAGTTTGTTCCAGGTACCCTGAAATCGCACGTTTATTTTTCAGAGCTTATGAGCCGATTCATATTTATTACTGGTGGTGTTGTATCATCACTGGGCAAAGGCATTGTATCTGCCTCGCTGGCAGCCATTCTTCAGGCGCGGGGACTCAGCGTTAATATGATCAAACTGGACCCCTATATCAATGTCGATCCAGGCACCATGAGCCCGTTTCAGCACGGCGAGGTATACGTCACCGATGATGGCGCCGAAACCGATCTGGATCTCGGTCACTACGAACGTTTTGCCGGTATCCACTGTTCACGGAGCAGTAACTACACCACCGGGCGTATCTACGAGAGCGATATTGCGAAAGAGCGCCGTGGCGACTACCTGGGGGCAACGGTCCAGGTTATTCCCCATATTACCGACGAAATCAAACATTCGGTGCTCAGCAGTACCGAGGGTGCCGATATCGTGCTGGTTGAGATAGGCGGAACTGTCGGTGACATTGAATCTTTACCCTTCCTGGAGGCAATACGGCAGCTTGGCTTTGAACTGGGTCACGACAAT
>SMVA01252492.1_pt1 | contig 16360 bp, 12 predicted proteins | sample 2456451 | NCBI WGS metagenome assembly SMVA01 (sample SAMN11095933, study PRJNA526329) | marine sediment metagenome | biome: Marine sediment; feature: Surficial sediment; material: Deep marine sediment; isolation source: Hadal surficial sediment | place: Pacific Ocean | collected 2014-05 | depth...
CTGAGATGGTCATGCCGGGCGACAATGTACAGATGGTTGTTGAACTGATTGCACCGATCGCGATGGAAGAAGGCTTGCGCTTTGCGATCCGTGAAGGTGGCAGGACGGTAGGTGCGGGCGTGGTTGCAAAGATTCTCGAGTAACCGAACCGGCACCCTGTAGAAAGAAAGGCGCCAAACAGAAAGGAAAAGCATCGTAGGAGCCCGCCGTACGATAGAAACGATAGCTGGAATTTTGTTTTCGACTATCGATCGGCACGGGCGATAGCGGACTTGGAACCAGAGGCAAAGCAAAGAAGCAAAACGAAGCGATATAAACGTCCCCGCTCAACATGAGTAGAACGCGAAACGAACTTAACCCTTCGTGTCGCGAATCGGGATGGTCGCTTTTACGACGAACAGTGCGATGACGACAATTAACGTCAAAGCATTAAACGATTGGAACAACGATTATTAGAACTAGGCCAGTAGCTCAATTGGCAGAGCGGCGGTCTCCAAAACCGCAGGTTGGGGGTTCGATTCCCTCCTGGCCTGCCATTTGGTTGGCAGGATGAAGGTATCGTAAATTGCGTCGTGGATTGCAATTGCGACTCTGAAAATGTGCGGTAAAGCATCGTGGAATGCTCGAACGGGCGATAGCGATGAAGAAAGGAAAGGTTTAAGTGGCAACAACGCAAGAAACAAGCCAGTCGGGTGTCCTCGACATTCTGAAGCTGCTCGCTGCGGCCTTTGTGCTCGTGGGCGGCCTTTATGGTTACTACTATTACCTTGAATGGTCACTGCCATTACGAGTATTGCTCGTACTGGGAGGCCTGGCGGGCGGCATCGTCATCGCGATGACCAGCGTACAGGGACATCGACTGTGGGCCTTCGTTCAGGGCGCGCGGATAGAGCTGCGCAAGGTTGTATGGGCGACGAAACAGGAAACCACGCAGACAGCAATTGCTGTTTTCGTATTTACATTAATTATGGCGCTGTTCTTCTGGGGGCTGGACTCGTTCCTGCTCTGGTTGACACGCACGCTCGTCGGCTCTGTTAGCTAGATGCAGACGAATTTCAGGGGAAATTAAGGTGGCGTTACGCTGGTACATTGTCCACGCCTATTCCAATTTCGAACACAAGGTAAAGGCTTCTTTGCAAGAGCGCATTGCGCTGGCGGGCCTGGAAGAGAAGTTCGGTGACATTCTCGTGCCAACCGAAGAAGTGGTCGAGATGAAGGAAGGGCAGAAAAGGCGCAGTGAGCGCAAGTTCTTCCCGGGCTACGTCCTGGTGCAGATGGAAATGACTGATGAAACCTGGCACCTCGTCAAGGAAGTACCAAAAGTTTTGGGATTCATTGGTGGATCGAGCGACAAACCTGCCCCGATAAGCGAAATAGAAGCTGATCGGATTCTGAATCGTGTACAGGAAGGCGTTGATAAACCAAGGCCGAAGGTATTGTTTGAACCCGGCGAGCTGGTGCGAGTCACGGATGGCCCGTTCAACGATTTCAGCGGCGTAGTAGAACAAGTCAACTACGAAAAAAGCCGCCTACAGGTAGCAGTACAAATCCTGGGCCGCTCAACCCCGGTAGAACTCGACTTCGGTCAAGTAGAGAAAGGCTGACCAAAACGAAGGCACAAACAGACAAAGCATGAGATTGAGCGCACGAATCGCGCGTAAAAGCATCGTAGGAGCCCGCCGTACGATAGATACGATCATTTAATACTCGTGATTGTCTGTCTATCGGCACGGGCGATATCGGTGCCAAGAAGGACACTAAAGTTACAAAGCAAACAGGATCGCATTCAACCCCGCGACAACGCGAAAAAGAATCCGATCCCGAATACAAACATACGAGGAGCCCTCACCGGCGCTTGAACTCGAAAGGAAACGAAAATGGCTAAGAAAGTAACTGGCTATATAAAGCTGCAGGTTCCTGCAACCCAGGCAAATCCAAGTCCGCCCGTTGGACCCGCATTGGGCCAGCATGGCGTCAATATTATGGAGTTCTGCAAGGCGTTTAATGCGGAAACCCAGGGTACGGAACCCGGCCTGCCGATTCCCGTCATCATTACGGTCTATAGCGATCGTAGTTTCACATTTATTTGCAAGACGCCACCGGCCGCTGTGTTGTTGCGCAAAGCCGCCGGCCTCAAGAAAGGCTCTGGCGAACCGAACACCAACAAGGTGGGCAAGGTGAATCGCGCGCAACTGGAAGAAATTGCGACGACGAAAATGCCGGACTTAACAGCAGCTGACATGGATGCTGCAGTACGCACCGTTGCCGGCACTGCCCGCAGCATGGGAATTGATGTCGAGGGAGTGAAGTAATGGCTGCTCTAAGTAAACGTAGAAAGCTCGCGCGTGAAAAAGTCGATCCGAATACGCACTACTCAATCGACGATGCGCTGACCATGGTCAAAGAGCTGGCTACGGCAAAATTTCCGGAGAGCATCGATGTGGCGGTAAATCTCGGCGTTGATCCACGCAAATCCGACCAGGTCGTACGTAGTTCGACAGTGTTGCCGAACGGTACCGGCAAAACCGTGCGGGTCGCGGTTTTCGCCCAGGGCGAGAATGCTGACAAGGCGAAAAAAGCCGGCGCTGACATTGTCGGCTTCGAAGATCTCGCTGAGTCGATCAAAGGCGGCGAAATGAATTTTGACGTTGTTATAGCTACACCGGACGCAATGCGCGTCGTTGGCACCTTGGGTCAGATCCTCGGGCCACGCGGCCTGATGCCAAACCCGAAGGTTGGCACGGTAACCGCCGATGTGGAAACAGCCGTAAAGAATGCCAAGGCAGGTCAGGTACGTTATCGCACAGACAAGGCAGGAATTATTCATTGTCCTATCGGTCGCGCTGACTTTGATGTTGCTGCTTTGAAAGAAAATCTGGTTGCGTTGCTGGCAGACCTCAAGAAGTCCAAGCCAGCCTCTGCCAAGGGTGTGTTTTTGAAGAAACTGACCGTGTCATCAACGATGGGCCCGGGAGTTTCTGTCGATCAGGCAACTGTTGATGTCTGATTGAGTTGTTTTGTGATTGCGCCCGTGGGCGGGATCGCGAAAAAGTCGGAGTAATCCGAGTGTCGTCGAAGACCGCAGGAGGTTGGGATGAACCCCACCCTTAATATTTTCCTGCGCAGATGGTGTTACCTGAGTCAGAGCAATCTGGCGACGGTTACCCACTGTCGACAGTCACGGTGACTTGCGCAGAGCGATCTGTTTGCAGGAAGCCATGACAAATAAGGGGGTAGGGCTTGTCCTTACCTGTGTGTGTAACCGTAAGCCAGGAGAAATTCATGGCACTGAGACTCGAAGACAAAAAGGCTTTTGTCAAAGAGGTAAGCGCGGTTGCAGGCGAATCTATTTCCGCTGTAGTGGCGGAATACCGGGGTTTGTCTGTTGCAGAAATGACGGAGTTGCGTAAGGAAGCGCGCGGCGCCGACGTATATCTGCGTGTGGTCAAAAACACGCTGGCACGTCGGGCATTCAAAGGAACCGATTTTGAGTGTTTGGAAGATTCACTCAAAGGACCTGTTCTGCTTGCGTTTGCGAAAGACGATCCAGGTGCCGCTGCCAGGGTTATCAAAGACTTTGCCAAGGAGCACGAAGCTCTGCAGGCAGTCTCGCTATCTTTGGGCGGGCAGCTATTGCCAGCGAGTGATCTAGCGAAGTTGGCAGATTTGCCGACGCTTGATCAGGCGCGTGCGATGTTGCTTGGCGTAATGATGGCACCGATGAGCAAACTGGTACGCACTCTTGCTGAACCATCCGCAATGCTTGCACGGACATTGTCCGCGCGCGGCGAAGCGGATGCAGCATAGAACTGGGCTAAAAACTTAACTACCTGACTCAGGTACAGAAAACAGAGGAATATGAAAATGGCATTGTCAAACGAAGATCTGCTCAAAGAATTGAGCGCTAAGCCAATTATGGAAGTTGTCGAGCTTGTGAAAATGCTCGAAGACGAATGGGGTGTTTCTGCCGCTGCGCCGGTTGCGGTTGCAGCTGCCGGTGCTGGTGATGGTGAAGCCGCCGCTGAAGAAAAGGTCGAGTTCGATGTCGTTCTGACCAGCTTTGGTGAAGCCAAAGTTCCAGTCATTAAGGCTGTTCGCACGATCACCGGTCTTGGCCTGAAAGAAGCCAAGGATGCGGTCGAGGGCACCCCGTCAACCATTAAGGAAGCTGTATCCAAGGCAGACGCCGAAACCTTCAAGAAGCAACTTGAAGAAGCGGGCGCCACAGTCGAGCTCAAGTAACAAAGCTTGGTGCAGTACTTTCGGATGCAGGATCAGGACGACATAGTTGTCATGGTCCGCAATGCACGAAGTGGCCGACGGAATTTCCGTGGGCCGCATCGTTGCACCTGTGCGATTTAGGCGCACAGAAAAATTTTGTAGTAATGGTAGCGACGGCCTTGACTGGCCAGAGCGGCTACCGCAAATGAGGATGAACTCGAATGGCTTATTCATTCACTGAGAAAAAACGCATACGCAAGAGTTTTGGCAAGCGGCCGACAATTCTTGAAGTTCCGTATCTCCTGGCGATCCAGTTGGACTCGTACGCCAAGTTTTTGCAAGAAGACGTAGCTGTTGATGAGCGCGTTGATCGTGGGTTGCACGCGGCATTTCAGACTGTATTTCCGATTGTTAGTTATTCCGGAAATGCGGCGCTGGAATACGTGAGCTATCGCCTCGGCGAGCCCGTATTTGACGTCAAAGAATGTCAAATGCGAGGTCTTACGTTCGCTGCTCCTATTCGCGTCAAAGTTCGTCTCATCATTTACGATAAAGAGGCAAGCGGCACGCCCAAGCCGGTGAAGGATATACGCGAGCAGGAGGTTTACCTCGGCGAAATGCCGTTGATGACCAAAAATGGTACGTTTGTCATTAATGGCACAGAGCGTGTCATCGTATCTCAGCTACACCGGTCGCCAGGCGTATTTTTCGACCATGACAAGGGCAAAACGCACTCATCCGGCAAGCTGCTTTTCTCCGCACGCATCATCCCTTATCGCGGCTCCTGGCTCGACTTTGAGTTCGACCCCAAAGACGCGGTGTTTGCACGCATCGATCGGCGCAGGAAACTGCCAGTCACGATCATTTTGCGTGCCCTCGGATTGACGAATGTTGAGATGCTCGACATATTTTTCGATAAATCCGATTTTTACCTGTCCGAGAAAGAAATCAGCATGGGTCTCGTGCCGGAAAGACTGCGCGGCGAGACTGCAATGTTCGACATCAAGCTCGGACGCAAAGTCATTATCGAGGAAGGTCGACGCATCACGGCGAAACACGTCCGTGACATGGAGAAGTCCACGGTGAAAAGGCTTGTGGTACCGATCGAATATCTTGAGACCAAGATTCTTGCTCATGACGTGATCGATACGGAAACGGGCGAGTTGCTGGCGGCCGCCAATGCTGAGTTGCTGCCGGAAGTCATCGAGTTGCTGATTGAAAACGGAATCGAGCACATTCAGACGCTGTACACCAATGATCTGGATCGCGGCCCGTATATTTCGAACACGTTGAAAATTGACCCATCGACTACGCGCCTTGAAGCGCTGGTCGAGATCTATCGCATGATGCGTCCGGGAGAGCCGCCGACCAAGGAAGCCGCAGAAAACCTGTTCCAGAATTTGTTCTTCAACCCCGATCGCTATGACTTGTCGGCGGTTGGCAGAATGAAGTTCAATCGTCGCGTCGGTCGCGAGGAAACTACGGGCAGCGGCATTCTCGACAACGAAGATATTCTTGATGTACTCACGACGCTGGTAAACATTCGTAATGGCGGTGGCACCGTTGATGATATCGATCATCTCGGCAACCGCCGCGTGCGCAGTGTTGGTGAAATGGCAGAGAATGCTTTCCGCGTCGGTCTGGTGCGTGTCGAGCGTGCGGTGAAAGAGAGACTCACGCAGGCTGAAACCGAAGGTCTGATGCCACAGGAAATGATCAATGCCAAGCCAGTTGCAGCTGCGGTCAAAGAGTTTTTTGGTTCAAGTCAGCTGTCGCAGTTCATGGACCAGAACAATCCATTGTCCGAAGTTACGCACAAGCGCAGAGTTTCGGCGCTTGGGCCAGGCGGCCTGACGCGTGAGCGCGCAGGATTCGAGGTTCGCGATGTGCATCCGACCCACTATGGTCGTGTATGCCCGATTGAGACACCTGAAGGGCCGAATATTGGTCTGATCAATTCTCTCGCAATTTACGCGCGAACCAATGTGTACGGATTTCTCGAGACGCCTTACCGCAAGGTTAATAAAGGCAAGGCAACAAGGACGATCGAATATCTTTCGGCAATCGAAGAAGGCCAGTACGTCATTGCGCAGGCAAATGCTGATCTCGACAAGAACAATAAGTTTGTTGATGACCTCGTATCGGTTCGTCACAATAATGAGTTCACGCTGGCAAACCCGTCTGATATCCAGTACATGGACGTGTCTCCGCGACAGATCGTGTCGGTTGCGGCGTCATTGATTCCGTTCCTTGAGCACGATGATGCCAATCGGGCATTGATGGGTTCAAACATGCAGCGCCAGGCAGTGCCGACGTTGCGTGCCGAGGCGCCGTTGGTTGGCACCGGCATGGAAAGGGCGGTTGCAGTCGACTCCGGAGTTACGGTTGTAGCCCGGCGTGGCGGCACGGTCGACTCGGTGGATGCATCGCGCATCGTGGTTCGCGTCAATGATAATGAAACAGACGCGTCTGAATCCGGAGTCGATATTTATAACCTGACCAAGTACACGCGTTCCAATCAGAACACCTGTATCAATCAACGCCCACTGGTAAAAGGTGGCGACAAGATTGCGAAGGGCGACGTACTGGCAGACGGGCCATCCACTGACATGGGTGAGCTGGCTCTTGGTCAGAACCTGCTGGTCGCGTTCATGCCGTGGAACGGATACAACTTTGAGGATTCAATTCTGATTTCAGAACGAGTCGTCGAGGAAGATCGCTTCACCACGATTCATATCGAAGAGCTGTCCTGTGTCGCGCGAGACACCAAACTCGGTTCCGAAGACATTACCTCGGACATACCGAATGTTGGTGATGCTGCACTGGCGAAACTCGACGAATCAGGAATCGCGTTCATCGGTGCGGAAGTAAGTGCCGGTGACATTCTGGTTGGCAAGGTTACGCCGAAGGGCGAAACGCAGTTAACGCCTGAAGAGAAACTTCTGCGTGCAATTTTTGGCGAGAAAGCGTCTGACGTTAAAGACACGTCACTGCGTGTTCCGCCAGGCATGGATGGCACAGTAATCGACGTTCGCGTCTTCACTCGTGATGGCGTGGAGAAAGATGTTCGTGCGTTGTCTATAGAAAATTCCGAACTTGAAAGTGTTCGCAAGGATTTCGATGACACGTTAAGAATTCTCGAAGAGGATATCTACGAGCGTGTCGAGCGAATGCTGACGGGTAAAATAGCGCAGGGCGGACCGAACAAGCTGAAGTCTGGCAGTAAGATCAGCAAAGCCTACCTTGATGAGTTGTCACGCGAGCAGTGGTTCGAAATTCGTCTCAAGAACGACGAGGCGAACGAGCAGCTTGAGACCGCATCCGAGCGTCTCAAAACGCAGCGAGCAGAATTCGACCACCGTTACGAGGTCAAGAAAGATAAAATTACCGCTGGTGATGATCTGGCGCCAGGCGTTTTGAAAATGGTCAAGGTTTACCTGGCCGTTAAGCGCAGGATTCAGCCTGGCGACAAAATGGCGGGACGTCACGGTAACAAGGGCGTTATCTCGATGATTGTGCCGGTTGAAGACATGCCCTATCTCGAAGATGGCACGCCAGTTGATATCGTATTGAATCCTCTTGGTGTCCCCTCACGCATGAACGTCGGGCAGATACTGGAAACGCACCTGGGTATGGCGGCGAAGGGAATTGGTCATAAAATCAATAAGATGCTGAAGGCTCAGGAGTCAACAGCGAAGATTCGCCAGTTCCTTGAGACGGTGTACAACACGACTGGCGGCAAGGTGGAAAACATCAAGTCGCTGACCGACAAAGAGGTCATCGAACTTGCCGGTAACCTGGTGAACGGTCTGCCAACGGCGACGCCGGTGTTTGACGGTGCCTCTGAGGCTGAAATCAAGGGTTTGCTCAAGCTTGCCGACCTCTCTGAAACGGGTCAGTCACAACTTAGTGACGGCCGGACCGGTGAATTATTTGAACGTGTGACGACCGTTGGCTACATGTACATGCTGAAACTCAACCACCTGGTTGATGACAAGATGCATGCTCGTTCCACGGGTCCTTACAGCCTCGTCACGCAGCAGCCGCTGGGTGGTAAGGCGCAGTTTGGTGGTCAGCGATTCGGCGAGATGGAGGTCTGGGCACTCGAAGCCTACGGCGCAGCCTACACCTTGCAGGAAATGCTGACGGTCAAGTCCGATGACGTTCAGGGCCGTACCAAAATGTACAAGAACATCGTGGATGGCGAACATGAAATGGATGCAGGCATGCCCGAGTCTTTCAATGTGCTGGTGAAGGAGATTCGATCTCTCGGCATCAACATTGAGTTGGAGACAGACTAATGAAAGATCTTTTGAAATTATTCAAGTACCAGAATCCGGTTGACGATTTCGATGCAATCCGCATCGGTCTGGCATCACCCGACATGGTTCGTTCCTGGTCTTTCGGCGAAGTCAAAAAGCCGGAGACGATTAACTACCGAACGTTCAAGCCTGAGCGTGATGGCCTTTTTTGCGCCAAGATTTTCGGTCCGATCAAGGATTACGAGTGTCTCTGCGGCAAATACAAGCGGCTGAAGCATCGTGGCGTTGTCTGCGAGAAGTGTGGCGTTGAAGTTACCCAGACGAAAGTGCGCCGCGAACGTATGGCACACATCGACCTGGCGAGCCCGGTTGCGCATATCTGGTTCCTGAAATCATTGCCATCGCGTATTGGTCTCATGCTCGATATGACGTTGCGCGAGATTGAGCGTGTACTTTATTTCGAAGCATTCGTTGTCGTCGAACCTGGAATGACGGAACTTGAGCGCGGCTCCCTGATGACTGACGAGATGTATCTCGATGCAATCGAGCAATACGGTGACGAATTCGATGCCCGCATGGGTGCAGAAGCCGTACGCGAAATGCTCTCTACGATCGATCTGCAACGCGAAGTTGTACAGGTACGTGAAGATATCGGTGCGACGCGTTCGGAAACGAAGATCAAGCGTTTGTCGAAAAGACTGAAGTTGCTGGAGTCATTTATCGAGTCAGGTAACAAACCTGAGTGGATGGTGATGACCGTATTGCCAGTACTGCCGCCGGACCTGCGTCCGTTGGTACCGCTGGATGGTGGACGATTCGCCACCTCCGATCTCAACGATCTGTATCGCCGCGTAATCAACCGCAACAACCGCCTGCGTCGTCTCCTGGAGCTGAACGCACCGGACATCATCGTGCGCAATGAAAAACGCATGCTGCAGGAGTCAGTTGATGCGTTGCTGGATAACGGTCGTCGTGGTCGCGCCATAACCGGCACCAACAAGCGCCCACTGAAATCCCTGGCAGATATGATCAAAGGCAAGCAGGGACGTTTCCGTCAGAACCTGCTTGGTAAACGTGTCGATTATTCGGGACGTTCCGTCATCGTGGTTGGACCGACACTGCGACTGCATCAGTGCGGTCTGCCCAAGAAAATGGCGCTGGAACTGTTCAAGCCGTTCATCTTCTCGAAACTGCAATCGCGAGGCGAAGCAACCACCATCAAGGCTGCCAAGCGACTGGTTGAGCGTGAGGGTGCTGAAGTCTGGGATATTCTCGAAGAAGTCATTCGTCAGCATCCGGTCATGCTGAACCGTGCACCAACTTTGCATCGACTGGGCATTCAGGCATTCGAGCCGGTTCTTATTGAAGGCAAGGCCATTCAACTGCATCCGTTGGTATGTACAGCATTCAACGCTGACTTCGATGGTGATCAGATGGCGGTTCACGTCCCATTGTCAATTGAGGCGCAGATTGAAGCGCGCGCTCTGATGATGGCTTCCAACAACATCCTGTCCCCGGCAAATGGCGATCCCATTATCGTGCCCTCGCAAGACGTTGTACTCGGCCTGTATTACATGACTCGTTCAACCATTAATGGTAAGGGCGAGGGCATGGTATTCAGCGACGTGGCCGAGGCGGGTCGGGCTTACGACAATGGTTTTGCGGCGCTGCAGGCGAAAGTCAAAGTGCGTGTGCCGCTAAGCGAGATTACCGAAGACGGCGAGACAGTCACCAAAATCGAATTGGTCGATACGACGGTCGGGCGTGCTTTGTTGTCAAATTTGCTGCCTTTGGGTCTGAGTTTCGACCTGGTTAACAGGAATATGACCAAGAAGGCAATCTCGAATGTCATCAACGCGAGCTATCGCATGCTCGGGTTGAAAAAGACCGTGGTGTTCGCTGATCGCCTGATGTATACGGGTTTCCGCTTTGCAACGATTGCCGGTATTTCCATCGGTGTGAACGACATGGTCGTACCCGATAACAAGGATGAAATTCTTGAGGCGGCTGAGGCTGAAGTTAAGGAAATTCAGGATCAATACTCATCAGGCCTGGTAACCGAGGGCGAACGCTACAACAAGGTTATCGATATCTGGTCGCGTACTAATGACCAGGTAGCCAAGGCAATGATGGACAAGCTTGGTACTGAAACTGTCATAGATGCCAGTGGTAAGACTGTCAATCAGGAGTCCTTTAACTCTATTTACATGATGGCCGATTCCGGCGCGCGTGGCTCGGCAGCGCAGATCAGGCAGCTCGCCGGTATGCGTGGCCTGATGGCAAAGCCGGATGGCTCGATCATCGAGACGCCTATTAAGGCAAACTTCCGCGAAGGTCTGGACGTTCTGCAGTACTTCATCTCAACGCATGGTGCTCGTAAAGGCCTGGCCGATACCGCCCTGAAGACGGCTAACTCAGGTTACCTGACACGGCGACTCGTCGATGTTGCACAGGATCTGGTGGTTACTGAAATCGATTGTGAAACCAGGTTTGGTGTTTCCATGGCACCGATTGTTGAAGGCGGCGACATCGTTGAAGCGCTTGGCGATCGCGTTCTCGGTCGCGTTCTTGCAGAGCCGGTGTTAATTCCGGGCACCGACAAGATTGCCTTCGATGCCGGTACCCTGATTGATGAAGCAGGTGTCGTGCGTCTGGAAGAGTTGGCGATTGACTATCTACTGGTTCGCTCGCCAATCACTTGCGAAGTTCGTTACGGCGTATGTTCGCAATGTTACGGACGCGATCTGGCGCGTGGTCATCGTATCAACATCGGCGAGGCCGTTGGCGTGATCGCAGCGCAATCAATTGGTGAACCGGGTACACAGCTCACGATGCGTACCTTCCATATTGGTGGCGCAGCATCTCGTTCGGCGGCGGCCAATAACATCGAGATCAAGAACTCCGGTGTCGTCAAGCTCAACAACATCAAGACCGTGAAGCACCACAAAGGCTACCTGGTTGCCGTGTCGCGTTCTGGCGAAATATCGGTTTCCAACGAACAAGGCCGCGAACGCGAGCGTTATAAAGTTCCTTATGGCGCCACGATTACTGTCGAGGACGCAGCTGAGGTCAAGCAGGGCCAGGTCGTTGCCAACTGGGATCCGCATACTCACCCGGTGGTCACCGAAGTAGCCGGCAAACTGAAGTTTGTGGACTTCCTCGACGGCATAACGGTTACGGAGCAAGTGGACGAGTTCACCGGCCTGACGAGTATCGTGATCCTTGATCCGAAGCAGCGTGGATCAACGGGTAAGGATTTGCGTCCGGTTGCCAAACTTGTCGATGACAAGGGCGAAGATATTTTCTTTGCCAATACCGACATCCCGGCTGTTTATGCGCTGCCTGCCGGCGCCATTGTCAGCATGGGTGACGGTGCCAAGGTTGCGATCGGCGACGTAATCGCCCGCATCCCGCAAGAGTCATCGAAGACACGTGATATTACCGGTGGTCTGCCGCGAATCGCCGACCTGTTTGAAGCCAGGAAGCCGAAAGAACCGGCGATCATGGCGGAATTCACGGGTACCGTCAGCTTTGGCAAAGAAACCAAGGGTAAATTCCGGCTGGTCATTACCGACGAGTCCGGTGAGCGTTATGAAGAGTTGATTCCGAAGTGGCGCCACCTGAATGTCTTCGAAGGCGAGCAGGTTGTTCGTGGCGAAATAATTGCTGATGGCGAGCCGACACCGCACGACATTTTGCGTTTGCAGGGTGTTGAGCCGCTGGCTGACTACCTGGTACGTGAGATTCAGGATGTTTACCGCCTGCAGGGTGTGAAGATCAACGACAAGCACATCGAGGTGATCATTCGCCAGATGCTGCGCAAGGTTAACGTGGTTGATCCGGGTGAGAGCAACTATCTCCGTGGCGAGCAGGTCGACAAGGCGAAAGCGCTTGAGACTTGCGAGCAGCTTGCAGCTCAGGGCAAGGATCCGTTGGTATTCGAGCCGATTCTGCTCGGTATTACCAAGGCTTCCCTGGCCACCGAGTCGTTCATTTCTGCGGCCTCGTTCCAGGAAACAACGCGCGTGTTGACCGAAGCCGCCGTCCGCGGACTCAGGGATGATCTCAGGGGTCTGAAGGAGAACGTCATTGTGGGCCGCCTGATTCCGGCCGGTACTGGCTTTGCGCATCATGCAGAACGTCGCAGAACGCGCGAGCAGGACCGGGCTGACGCACTCAAGGAGCTGGAAGAAACTTCACAAGCTGATGAAATAAAAGAGGAAATTACTGCGGACGACATCATGGCGCAGGTTGTAGAGGAAGTTGCTGCCGCCGCTGCGGGTGAGTCCGAGGCACGCCCTAAGGGCGAGGAAACAACGTCGGGTGCTTAAAGCACTACGGCAAATTTCGGTGCGAAGCCATTTGGCTCCGCCTGATATTGGGTTGGGCAGCTTGACAGTCACAACACGGCATCAATACAATGCCCGCCCCTGACCCAAGGGCCAGCTAATTACTGGCCCTACAATTGAAGGGCGCGGCAACGGAATTTACCTGTAATTTCAGGAGCTTGAATTCCGTGCCCGTCAGACCCTGCAGGCTGGATCGTGAATGGTTCGGCCCACGGGCGCGCGCGTAATTTCGTGCGCTGTTTTTTTGTAATTTGACTACTAAAAGAGAAGGCCCATGGCCACAACGAACCAGTTAGTACGCAAGCCGCGATCTTCAAAAATCGTGAAGAGCACCGTCCCGGCACTTGAGGGCAGCCCGCAAAAACGTGGCGTTTGTACGCGCGTGTATACCACGACGCCGAAAAAGCCGAACTCCGCCATGCGCAAGGTCGCGCGTGTCAGGTTGACCAATGGTTTTGAAGTCACCAGTTATATTGGTGGTGAAGGACATAACCTGCAGGAACACTCGGTCGTACTGATACGTGGTGGTCGTGTCAAGGATCTGCCAGGTGTGCGCTATCACACCGTGCGTGGCACGCTGGATTGTTCCGGTGTGGCGGATCGCCGCCAGGGCCGCTCCAAATATGGCACCAAGAAACCGAAATCATAATGACGTGATTTGTTCGGCTATTAATTTAGCTTTGCAAATCGAGAACCTAAACGCATTCCTCCGGACCGCCGTGTTCGGGTAACAGAGACCAAGTAATGTCAAGAAGATCACAGGCCCCGAAACGCAATATCCTGCCGGACCCGAAGTTTGGTAGTGAACTGCTCGCGAAATTTATGAACATGATCATGAACGACGGCAAGAAATCCGTTGCGGAGCGAATTATCTATGGTGCGCTCGATAGAATTTCAGAAAAAGAAACACATGCCGATGATAAGGCACTGGAACTTCTTGAGCAGGCGCTGGAGAACGTCAAGCCCATGGTTGAGGTCAAGTCACGACGTGTTGGTGGCGCAACCTACCAGGTGCCTATCGAAGTCCGCACGGTCCGTCGTCAAACGCTTGCAATGCGGTGGGTAATTGATGCGGCAAGAAGTCGTAGTGAAAAATCGATGGCGCACCGACTGGCGAACGAGTTGATGGACGCAGCTGGCAACCGCGGAATTGCGGTCAAGAAGAAAGAAGATACGCATCGCATGGCGGAAGCGAACAAGGCATTCTCACACTACCGTTGGTAGTGTGTACGGCCTGCTGATTTTTTTGGACTATTCCCGTGGCACGCACAACCCCTATTGAGCGTTATCGTAATATCGGCATCATGGCGCACATTGATGCCGGCAAGACGACAACGACGGAGCGGGTTCTTTTCTATACCGGCGTTTCACACAAAATCGGTGAAGTGCACGATGGCGCCGCCGTCATGGACTGGATGGAGCAGGAGCAGGAGCGTGGCATTACGATTACCTCGGCTGCAACAACCTGTTTCTGGAGCGGCATGGAAAAGCAGTTCGACGAGCATCGTATCAATATCATTGACACGCCGGGCCACGTCGATTTCACCATTGAAGTTGAGCGCAGCTTGCGGGTGCTCGATGGTGCCGTAACTGTTCTGTGTTCAGTTGGCGGCGTGGAGCCGCAGACCGAAACAGTCTGGCGCCAGGGCAACAAGTATGGTGTGCCGCGCATGATTTTCGTCAACAAGATGGATCGTGCCGGCGCTGACTTCCTGCGCGTCGTTGAGCAGGTCAAAGAACGGCTTGGCGCGAATGCGGTGCCAATCCAGTTGCCGATTGGGGCTGAAGAGAATTTCAAAGGCGTGATCGACCTGGTACGCATGAAAGCGATCTACTGGGAAGAGGAAAATTTAGGCACGAATTTCGAAATCCGTGAGATCCCGGAGGACTTGCTTGCAGAGGCACAAGTCTGGCGTGACAAGATGGTCGAAGCGGCCGCCGAGGCAAACGAATATTTACTTGAGAAGTTTCTGGACGACAGTGAATTGACGGAAGACGAGATTCGCGGCGGCCTGCGAACACGAACTTTGTCTGGTGACGTTGTGGTGGCGATGTGCGGCTCTGCATTCAAGAACAAGGGTGTGCAGGCAATGCTCGACGGTGTCATTGACTATATGCCATCCCCCGCCGATGTTCCGGCTGTCAAGGGCATTCTTGAGGATGGTTCTGTGGGCGAGCGCCACGCGAGTGACGATGATCCATTCTCTGCTTTGGCCTTCAAGATTGCCACCGACCCGTTCGTCGGTAATCTGACGTTCTTTCGCGTCTATTCAGGCATCCTGAATTCAGGCGACACTATTTACAATTCGGCGCGCAGCAGGCGCGAACGTATTGGCCGGATCCTGCAGATGCACTCCAACGATCGCAAAGAGATCAAGGAGGTTCGCGCCGGAGACATCGCAGCAGCAGTTGGTCTGAAAGACGTTACAACCGGCGACACGCTGACCGATCTGAAACACATCATCACGCTTGAGCGGATGGAGTTTCCCGAACCGGTTATTGCAGTCGCTGTTGAACCGAGGACCAAGGTCGATCAGGAAAAGATGGGTATCGCGCTGCAGAAACTGGCGAAAGAGGACCCTTCTTTCCGCGTTGCGACAGATGAAGAGTCCGGCCAGACCATCATATCCGGCATGGGCGAGTTACATCTGGACATCATCGTTGATCGCATGAAGCGTGAATTCGGTGTTGAAGCCAATGTCGGTAAACCACAAGTTGCTTATCGTGAGACCATTCGCTCGACGGTCAAACAGGAAGGCAAGTTTGTGCGCCAATCCGGTGGTCGAGGCCAGTACGGTCATGTGTATCTCGAGATCGAGCCGCAGGATACGGGTGAAGGATACGCATTCGTTAATGCAATTGTTGGTGGCGTCGTGCCCCGGGAATACATTGGTGCGGTGGACAAAGGCATTAAAGAGCAAATGGAAAACGGCGTCATATCCGGTTACCCGGTTGTCGATGTCAAGGTTACTTTGTATGACGGCTCGTATCATGATGTCGATTCAAGCGAAATGGCATTCAGGATAGCGGGCTCAATGGGCTTCAGAGACGGGGCGCTGAAAGCGCGACCGGTGCTGCTCGAGCCCATCATGAAAGTCGAGGTCGTTACGCCGGAAGACTATATGGGCGACGTCATGGGTGACCTCAATCGTCGACGCGGCTTACCTCAGGGTATGGATGATTCGCCGTCCGGCAAGATTATCCGTGCGGAAGTTCCACTGGCAGAAATGTTTGGTTACGCTACGGATCTGCGCTCGATGAGCCAGGGTCGTGCGGTGTATTCGATGGAATTCGAAAAATATAGAGAAGTGCCGCAAAATGTGGCAGATAGCGTGATGAGGAAAGCGAGTTAGTCTTGCTGTTTCGAAGGTTTAATTATTTAATTGAGAGACAAGGGTCATGTCCAAAGAAAAATTTGATAGGCGACGCCAGATGAATTTTTCAGGACTACCGAATTGGAAGTGCGGCGCGTAAGGCGTTGCTTGAAGAATAGAAAATGTTGACACTCAGGATAGGAACTGGAAAAAG
>SMVA01127734.1_pt1 | contig 16350 bp, 12 predicted proteins | sample 2456451 | NCBI WGS metagenome assembly SMVA01 (sample SAMN11095933, study PRJNA526329) | marine sediment metagenome | biome: Marine sediment; feature: Surficial sediment; material: Deep marine sediment; isolation source: Hadal surficial sediment | place: Pacific Ocean | collected 2014-05 | depth...
CAGAAGCTTTGCACCGCCATGAAGCCAGGTGCTGTTCTGGGTCTGATCGACCACGTTGCCAATAGTGGTGACGAGGCTGCCGAGGTCGCCAAGGATTTGCATCGCATCGACCCGCAAGTGGTCAGAGACTCGTTTGCTGATTCATGTTTCGAACTGCAAGGCGAGGCAGATTTTCTTACCAACCCGGAAGACGATCACACGCAAGCTGTGTTCGACAAGACTATTCGCGGCAAGACCGACCGGTTTGTATTCAAATTTGTAAGAAGGGGTCAGAGTAAAGTACCAGAGTAAGCATTTGATTGACCTTCAGACATATCGGAATTTACTCTGGTACTTTACTCTGACCCCACCTTTACTTTCGCTTCGGAATATAAAGATCGGTGATCGTACCGTCAAATACCTCGGCTGAAAATGCAATGGTTTCTGAAAGTGTCGGGTGTGGGTGAATCGATAATCCAATATCCTCTGCCTCACAGCCCATTTCTATCGCCAAAACACATTCGGCGATCAAATCACCGGCATGCGGGCCGACGATGCCGGCTCCGATCAGTCTTTTGGTGGCAGGGTCAAAGAGTAATTTTGTAGATCCTTCGGTACGACCCAGGCCCAGGGCCCTGCCACTGGCGACCCACGGAAACTTACCGACTTTATAATCAATACCCTGCTCTTTTGCCTGGGTTTCGGTCAATCCTGCCCAGGCAATCTCCGGATCGGTATATGCCACGGACGGAATAACCCGCGCTTCAAACGCGCTTTTCATCCCTGCACAGACTTCTGCGGCGACCTTGGCCTCGTGTGTCGCCTTGTGCGCCAGCATCGGTTGGCCGACGATATCGCCAATCGCGAAAATATGCGGCAAGTTGGTACGCATTTGCGTGTCGACAGGGATAAATCCGCGCTCCGTAACCTCAATACCCGCATTTTCGGCACCGATTCTCTGGCCATTCGGGCTGCGACCCACGGACACCAGGACCCGGTCAAACAGGGTGTTTTCCGGCACCTTTGAACCTTCAAACGAGACTTTCAGCCCGTCATCGGACGCGGTGACCGAGGTGACTTTTGTATTGACGTGAATACCGGCATAACGCGCATTGATGCGTTTTTGCAACGGCCTGACCAGGTCTTTATCGGTGCCGGGCATCAACTGACCTGTCATTTCTACAACCGTCACGTGACTACCGAGACCCTGGTAGACACTGGCCATCTCCAGGCCAATTATGCCTCCGCCGATGACCAACAATTGTTCCGGCACCTCTTCGAGTTCCAGGGCATCGGTAGAATCCATGACCCGCGCGTCATCCCATGGCATACCCGGTAATTTAAATGCCTGCGAGCCTGCAGCGATGATCGCACGGGCAAAACTGATGGCTTGATCCCCGTCAGCGGTTTCGATGCCCATCGTGTGGCTGTCGATGAAACTCCCGTGGCCCTGGATGATGGTGACACCGCGTTGCTTTGCCATCGATGCCAGGCCACCGGTCAACTGGCCAACAATCTTTTCTTTCCAGCCACGCAATTTGTCAATATCGATCGCCGGTTCAGCGAAAACCACACCGCGATCTGCCATAGATGCGGCTTCATCGATGACCGCCGCTGCGTGCAACAGGGCCTTGGATGGAATACAGCCGACATTCAGACAAACACCGCCCAGTGCCGCATAACGTTCAATCAGTGCCACCTTCAGCCCCAGGTCTGCGGCACGGAACGCAGCGGTGTAGCCACCGGGACCCGAACCAAGTACCACGACCTCAAAGTCGTAATCGGTCGAAGGATCGACGTCTTCAACGGCGGCGGTGCTTGCTGGCGAAGTCGCAGTTGTAGTTTGCGAAGGTTTATCTGTCTCCGTGGGCGGGCTGGATGGCTCAGTCTCCGTCACCACTGCCTCATCCGCCTCCAATGTGACGATCAGCGATCCTTCTGAAACCAGGTCATCCAGGGCCACGTCCACAGAGAGTATTACACCGGCAACCGGTGCCGGAATCTCCATCGTGGCCTTGTCACTTTCAAGCGTAACCAGAGATTGCTCGGCATCAACATGGTCCCCAACTGCAATCAATACTTCTATAACCGGGATATCGGTAAAGTCGCCCACATCAGGCACACGAATTTCCAGCGTATTACTCATTGATTAATACTCATCTGTTCGGCCCCAAGACCTTCCGAAATCACCAATTTGCCGTCCTGTTGGAGTAAGTCATAGTGTCTCAAAAAGCTCATACCCAGCAATATCTCGTTAAACTCGCCGCTGGTGATGGTGGCCCTGACGTTTCTACGCCGAATCCCGCCAATCGATACCTCATCAAGCCTTGTCATCCAGGCATTTAACGGCCCTGCTGCTGTCATGACTTGCACCCGTGGACCGAACTCCAGTCCCAGCGCGCGGGCCACAGATTCAGGAATGGCCACATCCGTTGCACCGGTATCAACCAGGAAGTTAACCGGCTGTTGATTGATCTGGCCTTTCACCTGGTAATGGCCATTGCGATCCTGTTCCAGCACGATCATCGCTGCACCACCGGCGTCTATGGAAATGATCTCGCCGCCGTTCTGCCCCAGTGTTGAAAACATGGCGTACAGGCCAACCAGCAAACCCAGGGCTGCCAGCCATATCATGCGTCTGCCGATACGTGATTCGGGATTACCCATATTTCCGTGCATAAGACCGCCGTTTATACTCTTATAAATCCATGTTTTCAAAATCTTCCAGGCTGCTGGCCAGGAAACGCGCAAAGCGCGCAGCACTTGCGCCATCAATCACACGGTGGTCATAGGACAGCGACAGCGGCAGCATCATCCGTGGATTAAATGCTTGCCCATCCCATAGCGGCCTGATGCTCGAGCGTGAAACCCCCAGTATGGCTACCTCAGGCGCGTTGATGATGGGTGTGAACGAGGTGCCGCCAATACCGCCCAGGCTTGATATGGAAAAGCAACCACCCTGTATATCGGTCGGTTTTAACTTGCCATCCCGTGCTTTCTGGGACATCTCGGAGAGTTCACCGGCCAGTTGGAAGATATCTTTCTGATCACAATCCCGGATAACCGGTACAACCAGACCATCCGGTGTATCAACCGCAATGCCAATATGGAAAAACTTCTTGAGCACCAGGTTTTCACGTGTTTCATCCAGTGATGCATTGAACATTGGAAATTTTTTCAAGGCGGCAACGGCAGCTTTGATCAAAAATACCAGCGGTGTCAGCTTGAAACCCTGCTCCTTTGCCTTGTCTGCATTGGCCTTTCGGAAAACCTCCATATCGGTAATATCGGCAAGATCATTTTGTGTGACATGCGGAATGCTAAGCCAGTTACGGTGCAGGTATGTACCTGAAATCTTTTGAATACGCGTCAATGCTTGCAATTCAATTTCGCCATAGCGACTGAAATTGACTTTCGGTGGCGGCGGCAGATCAAACGCCAGGCGGCCTGCAGCAGGTGCCGCACCGGACATCACCGACTTGACAAAGACTGTGACGTCTTCACGGATGATCCGCCCGCCTCGCGCACTACCTTTGACGCTGACCAGGTCCACGCCCAGTTCACGTGCGAACCGGCGAATGGCCGGACTGGCATAGGGGGAATGGGCTGGCAGCGCAATGAGCGCATCCATCGGAACCGGCGGTGATTGCCTGCTGCCTGCAGCAGGCGGCGCGGGCGCAGTTACAGGTGCTGCTGCCGGTGTACTGGCTGGTTGGCTGCTTTTTTCAACAACCGGATCTGGCTGTTTGGCGGCTGTTGATCCAGACTCTGCAGCGTCATCCGCTGCAGCATCATCCGCTTCTGTAGCATCAATGACAGCGATCACATCACCCTCGGATACCGTGTCATCGAGTTGTACCCGTAACTCAACAATGACACCGGCTACCGGTGCCGGCACCTCCATCGTAGCCTTGTCGCTTTCGAGCGTAACCAGGGATTGCTCGGCCTCGACCGTGTCCCCGGTCGCGACCAATACCTCGATGACCGGCACATCGCCGAAATCACCAATATCGGGGACCGTAATCTCTATACGCTTACCCACAGCCTCAGACCCCCAACGGATTGGGCTTGGCGGGATCCAGCCCCAGGTTTTTGCGGGCCTTCACCAGTTCTTTAACGGAAATTGCGTCTTGCTGGCAAAGGGCGTGCAGTGTTGCATAAACAATGCTGTTGCGGTCTACCTCGAAGAACCGGCGTAGATTCTCACGGGTATCTGAACGGCCAAAACCGTCCGTACCGAGCACCGTGTAGTCGCTGTGTGGCAAATAGGGTCTGACTTGCTCAGCAAAGGTGCGTACATAATCCGTAGCAGCAATCACTGGACCTTGCTGGCCTTCAAGACACTCTGAAATCCATGAGGTCCTTTGCTCAGCCTCTGGATTCAAACGGTTATAACGCTCGACATCGATCCCGTCACGTTGCAATTCCGTGAAACTGGTTGCACTCCAGACGGTTGCACTGACATCGTATTCGCTCTGCAGAATATCCGCCGCCGCGATCACCTCACGCAATATCGCACCGGAGCCGAGCAGTTGCACGCTGTGTTTGCCATCACCACCGGCCCGAAAACGATACAGACCTTTGCGGATTCCCTCTTCCACGCCTTTAGGCAGGGAGGGGTGCTTATAGTTTTCATTCATCACCGTGATGTAGAAATACACATCCTCCTGTTCCTGATACATCCGCTGCATGCCATGCTGCAAAATCACAACCAGTTCATAAGCAAAGGTCGGATCGTAGGAAATACAATTGGGCACCATGGCGGATATCACGTGGCTATTGCCGTCTTCGTGCTGCAGGCCTTCACCGTTCAGGGTAGTGCGACCAGAGGTGCCGCCCAACAGGAATCCACGTGCACGCATATCACCCGCAGCCCAGGCCAGGTCACCGACACGCTGAAAACCAAACATGGAATAGAAAATAAAGAACGGAATCATGGGCACGCCGCTGTTGGCGTAACTGGTGGCAGCGGCAATCCACGATGACATGGCGCCGGCCTCCGAAATTCCTTCCTGCAGAATCTGACCCTTGGTGTCCTCCTTGTAAAACATCAGTTGATCGGAATCTACCGGTGTATACAACTGACCCTTTGATGAATAGATACCGAGTTGCCGGAACATGCCCTCCATTCCAAAGGTACGTGCCTCATCTGCGACGATAGGCACGATATGTTTGGCAATGTTCTTATCCCTGAGCATGATCGCCAGCGCCCGGACAAAGGTCATCGTGGTGCTGATTTCCCGCTCACCGGTGTCTTTCAACAAGGATTCAAATGCCTCAAGTGCAGGCACTTCCAGTGGACTGGGTTGAACCCGGCGTTGTGGCAGATAACCGCCCAGCTCAGCGCGGCGTTCCTGCATATACTTGATTTCCGGGCTGTCCTCACCGGGGTGGTAATAGGGTATGTCCTTGATGTCTTCATCCGCGACCGGCACGTTAAAACGGTCGCGAAACTGGCGTATGGATTCATCATCCATCTTTTTTTGCTGGTGGCTGATGTTCTGCGCCTCACCCGCCTGGCCCATACCATAGCCCTTGACCGTCTTGGCCAGCACCACGGTAGGCTGGCCGGTATGATTCATCGCCGCATCATAGGCTGCGTATATTTTATGCGGGTCGTGGCCACCGCGGTTTAACCGCCAGACATCCTCATCGGACATATTGGCCACCATTTCCTTCAGTTCCGGATAGGCGCCGAAGAAGTGCTCACGGGTATAAGCGCCCCCCTTGGCCTTGTAGTTCTGGTATTCGCCATCAAGCGCTTCTTCCATACGTCTACGTAACAGGCCGTCTTTATCTTTTGCCAGCAATGCATCCCAACGAGCGCCCCAAATGACCTTGATCACATTCCAGCCCGCACCACGGAACACACCTTCAAGCTCCTGGATAATTTTGCCATTACCGCGCACCGGGCCATCCAGGCGTTGCAGGTTGCAATTGACCACGAAAACCAGGTTATCCAGGCCTTCGCGGCCAGCCAGTGAGATCGCACCGAGTGACTCAGGCTCATCGGTCTCGCCATCACCGATAAAGCACCAGACTTTGCGGGTTTCTGTATCTGCAATACCCCGGTTATGCAGGTACTTCAAAAACCGTGCCTGGTAGATCGCCATAATGGGTCCCAGGCCCATCGATACGGTCGGCAGTTGCCAGAAGTCCGGCATCAGCCACGGATGTGGATAGGAACTCAGACCCTTGCCATCAACTTCCTGGCGAAAATGATCCAGTTGCTCGGCGCTTATCCTGCCTTCCAGGAATGCCCGTGCGTAAATACCCGGAGATGAATGACCCTGGATATAAATCAGGTCGCCGCAACCATCGTCACCGGCACCACGGAAAAAATGATTGAAGCCAACATCGTATAAAGTTGCCGCTGAGGCAAAACTGGCGATATGTCCGCCCAGATCACCCTCACGTTTGCCGGCCCGCAGAACGATCGCCATGGCGTTCCAGCGGATGATGGAACGGATACGTCGTTCAAGTTCATTGTCGCCGGGCAATTTCGCGCCCTGGTTGGGCGGTATAGTATTGATATAGGCGGTGGTTGCGTCATAGGGCAGATGACCACCCGAACGTCGGGTAAAATCCACCAGTTGTTCTAACAGGAAATGTGCCCTTTCAGGGCCTTGCCGTTCAATAACCGCCTGTAAGGACTCAAGCCATTCTTTTGTTTCTATGGGATCAACATCCTGAATCTGCCGGGATGACTTGTCACTCATTTATCCTGCTCCATGGTCCTTTTGGCATGCATCTGTGCCTCTACAACAGCAAATGCCGTCATGTTGATGACGCGTCTTACTGATGCAGACGGTCTCAACACGTGGGCCGGATAGGCCAAACCCATCAAAATCGGGCCTATGGTCACTGCATCACTGACGATACGTGCAAAATTAAAGGTTATATGTGCTGAGTCAAGGTTTGGCATCACCAGCAGATTGGCCGGCCCGCGCAACCTGGAATTTGGGAATTCCTGCTTGCGATAGGAATTTGACAGTGCCATGTCAGCGGCCATTTCGCCATCTACTTCAAGCTCGGGCGATGCTTCGACAATCAACTCCAGTGCCCGTTTCATTTTACACGCACTGGCATCCTGGTGACTCCCAAAAGATGAGTACGAAAGCAAGGCAACACGTGGCCGTATACCGAACATCTGAACCCTTTCGGCTGCCATCAGGGTAATTTCTGCAATCTCTTCAGCACTGGGATCTGGATTCACATGGGTATCACAGACGAAATAAGCGCCTTTTTCGGTGTTCAAGACACCGAGAGCAGCGACCGTACTACGGCCTTTCCGTGGCCCGAGCACGTCACGCACAATTTCGAGCTTGGAATCATACCTGCCGACCAGGCCGGTAATCATCGCATCGGCTTCACCACGATATACCGCGATGGCCGCGATGGCTGTGGTTTGGGTTCGCAAAATATCCTTGGCGGCGCTGGGTGAAACCCCCTTGCGCTCCATCAGGGCGTGGTAGGTGGTCCAGAAATCCCAGAAACGAGGGTCGGACTCCGGGTTGATCAGCTCAAAATCCTTACCCGGGACCAGTCGCAATCCCAGCTTCTGGATACGCTGTTCAATCACCGAGGGACGGCCAATCAAAATGGGTTTGGCGATGGATTCATCTACCACTGACTGGACCGCACGCAAAACTATTTCGGTCTCGCCTTCTGCAAAAACAACCCGCTTGGGCTCCGCTTTCGCAGCATCGAACACCGGTTTCATCACCAGGCCGGTACGCCACAGGAATTGATTCAGTTTTTCCCGGTAGGCTTCCATGTCTTTAATCGGTCGGGTCGCAACACCACTGTCCATTGCAGCTTGTGCCGTTGCCGGGGCCAGGTGGACCAGCAAACGCGGATCAAATGGCTTCGGAATCAGGTATTCGCGCCCGAATTGCAGGGGTTTCCCACCATAGGCAGCCGTACTGATATCACTGGCTTCCCGACGGGTTAATTCTGCCAGGGCACGTACGCAGGCCATCTGCATCTCGGCGTTAACCGTGGTTGCACCGACATCCAGCGCACCGCGGAATATATAGGGGAAACACAGCACATTATTGACCTGGTTGGGATAATCCGAACGGCCGGTGGCAATAATCGCATCAGGCCGGGCGGCCAGTGCAACTTCCGGCATGATCTCCGGCGTCGGGTTGGCCAGCGCCATGATAATCGGCTGTTTAGCCATGGTCTTGACCATGTCACCACTCAGTACGCCACCTGCGGAGACGCCCAGAAAAATATCTGCAGACTCAATGGCATCTGCAAGCGTGCGCTTGTCGGTATCCCGGGCATAATCAGCTTTTCGGCCATCCAGCTTGTTACGGCCAGTGTGTATCACACCTTTGCTGTCACAAACGATGATGTTTTCTTTTTTCAGGCCCAGGTTGACCAACAGATCAAGACAGGCCATGCCGGCCGCACCGGCTCCGGATGCTGTCAATTTCACATCGCCGATCTTCTTGCCAACGATGTGCAGACCATTGATGGTTGCAGCAGCCGTAATAATGGCCGTGCCATGCTGATCATCATGAAAGACCGGTATCGACAGGCGTTCCTTGAGCCTGGCTTCGACTTCAAAACACTCCGGCGCCTTGATGTCCTCCAGGTTGATACCGCCAAAAGTTGGTTCAAGCGAGGCGATGATGTCCACCAGTTTATCGGTATCTTTTTCATCAATTTCGATGTCAAACACATCGATGTCGGCAAATTTCTTGAACAACACCGCCTTGCCTTCCATCACCGGCTTGCTGGCCAATGGACCGATGTCTCCGAGACCGAGAACTGCCGTTCCATTGGTGATGACAGCCACCAGGTTACCCCTGGATGTCATATTGCTGACTTCGGCGGGATCATCAACGATTAATTCACAGGCTGCGGCCACACCGGGCGTATAAGCCAGCCCGAGGTCTTCCTGTGTGGTCAGTGCCTTGGTGGGTGTAATCCTGATCTTGCCTGGCGTGGGATAACGGTGATAATCAAGTGCGCTTTGTTTAAATTTATCTGTCATGAAAACTCAATCAGTCAATGTCCAGAGAAGGATGATATTCTGAATAGCCGCCTTCTCCAACCTGTACCAGTCGCAAAGTATTGGTACCACCCTCATTGCCTGTGTTCTCACCCATCGTCAAAATGATACGGTCACCGGATTTAATATAACCCTGTTGCACCAGTAACTGCACGCCTTCTACCAGCGCCTCCTCCACATCAGGGTTAAGATCATGTGCAACCGGATACACACCACGATATAAAGCCATGCGGCGGCGGCTCTCTGCCAGCGGTGACAAGGCGAAAATCGGCACGGATGAGCGAACCCTCGACAACCACTTGGCGGTTGAACCGGATTCGGTTAAAGAGACGATGGCCTGTACCGATACATTGGTCGCCATGAACATCGCGGCCATGGCAATGGCCTGGTCAATACGTGCAAACTGCACATTTAACTGGTCAATATGCAGGTTGGTATCGGCATGGCGCTCAGCACCCAGACAAATCCGGTTCATGGCCTCTACCACGGTAGCAGGATGGCGGCCGATGGCGGTTTCAGCAGATAGCATCACGGCATCGGTACCATCAAAAACTGAGTTGGCGACATCCAGAACTTCAGCGCGGGTAGGAATCGGGCTTTCAACCATGGATTGCATCATCTGTGTCGCAGTAATAACCAGACGATTTTGTTCCAGTGACTTTTTGGTGATGAGCTTTTGCAAACCAGGCAATTCAGCATCCCCAATTTCCACGCCGAGATCGCCACGGGCAATTAAAATGGCGTCAGAAGCAGCGATGATTTCTTCCAGGTTGGTGATTGCCTCTGTGCGTTCAATTTTTGCCACAAGACCCGCCTGGCTGCCGGCCTCACGCAACAGGCGGCGAGCTTCATTCATATCGTCGGCGTTACGCGGGAATGACACGGCCAGGTAGTCAGCACCCATCGCAGCCGCGCGGGGGATGTCCTCAATATCATGCTCAGTAATACCGGCTAAGGAAAGACCGCCGCCCTGGACATTGATTCCCTTTCGATTGCCCAGCACGCCACCTTCCTCAACCTGGCAAACAATTTTCCGGTCATTGATTTCAAGCACGCTCATGGTCAGCAGGCCATCATCCAGTAAAAGCATATCACCTGGCGACACATCGTCGGCCAGGCCTTTATAGGTGACACCAATGCCGGATTGATCACCGGGACCGGCGTCATCACCAGCGTCCAGCGTAAACACATCGCCACTGGTCAGTGTGATCGAGCCGTTAATAAACGACTCCAGACGAATTTTCGGACCACGCAAATCGGCCAGGATCGCAACCTCTTTTTTCAGGTGCAGGGCAACTTCCCTGACCTGCTTTGCCCTTGCCGCCTGTTCCTCATGCGAGCCATGGGAGAGATTGATACGCAGGATATCCGCACCGGCTGAAATAAGGGCAGACAATGCCTCGGTTCCATCCGTTGCCGGACCCAGTGTGGCGATTATTTTTGTACGTCGAAGTTGCATCTGTTTACCACTGGTTCTTTTAGTAGAAGCGATTATATGCGCAAAGTATGGCACCCGTCGTATTGCATACGTAAACATGTCGTGAAAATGAATTATCCGGACAAATACGGTAATATTCGTCGCTCTGCTGTCACTGCACGGCTAATGCCTAACCTCGGAGGATCACGGCAATGAAGTTAACTTTTTCAAAATACATGTGTGGGAGTCTTGCAATATTCATATTGACTGCCACTTCATTCGCATATGCGGCTGACAAACCCAACATCCTGATCATTTGGGGTGATGATATTGGTGGTTTCAATATCAGTGCATATAACCTTGGCATGATGGGCTACAAAACACCCAACATTGATCGTATTGCCAATGAAGGCGCGTTGTTTACCGATTGGTATGGGCAACAAAGCTGTACCGCCGGCCGGGCGGCCTTCATCACCGGTCAATCTCCAATTCGGACCGGGCTGACCAAGGTGGGCCTGCCGGGCACCCCTGAAGGCATGATGATTGAAGATCCGACCATCGCCGGGTTGCTTAAATCCATGGGTTATGTAACCGGTCAGTTTGGCAAGAACCACCTCGGTGATCGCGATGAAATGCTACCCACCAATAATGGCTTCGATGAATTCTTTGGCAACCTTTATCACCTGAACGCAGAGGAGGAGCCAGAGCACCCCGATTACCCGAAAAACCCCGAGTTTGCAAAGAAATTTGGTCCTCGCGGCGTCATTCACAGCTTCGCAGACGGCAGAATTGAAGACACCGGGCCATTGACCAGGAAACGCATGGAGACGGTGGATGCAGAGGTAACGGCAAAGGCCATAGATTTCATGGAAAGGGCAGTTAAAAGCGACAAGCCGTTTTTCATTTGGTGGAACAGTACCCGCATGCACATCAATACCCACTTGAAACCTGAATCCGTTGGCGTAACAGGTCTCGGTGTCTACGCAGATGGCATGGTTGAACACGACGCAATGGTTGGCGAGCTACTCGATAAGCTTGATGAACTGGATATTGCCGACAACACCATCGTGATGTACTCAACCGACAATGGAGCCGAGGTATTCAGCTGGCCGGACGGCGGTACCACTATATTCCGTGGCGAGAAAGCAACGCAGTGGGAAGGCGGATTCCGTGTTCCAACCGCCATCCGCTGGCCTGGTGTCATCAAAGCCGGCACGATCAACAATGAAATTGCAGCGCATGAAGACATGTTGGCCACGCTGGTGGCAGCAGCAGGCGATCCTGACGTGAAAGATGACCTTTTAAAGGGTAAAACGGCCAATGGCCGGCATTATAAAGTCCACCTCGATGGCTATAACCTGTTACCCGCATTGAAGGGCGAGGCCGAATGGCCACGCAAGGAATTCCTCTACTGGACTGACGACGGCAATATGGCAGCGCTTCGCTATAACAATTGGAAAGTGACTTTCCTCAAGCAAAATGCCGAAGGTATTGCAGTATGGTTCACACCATTTGAGGTCTTACGTGCACCGATGATTACGAATCTGCGTATGGATCCGTTTGAGCGTGCCGAGGCTGAGGCCATTGGCTATTACAAGTGGTGGGCCGATCACATGTTTATGATCGCACCAGCTGCCGGATACGTCGGCCAATGGCTGCAGAGTTTCCGCGAGTATCCACCACGGCAAAAACCTGGCACCTTCAGCCTTGAGCACGTGATGGAGGCGATCACTAAAGGCGCCGGCGACAAGTAGCGCCAAGGCTTTGTTAACACTTGCCGGGCAGCGAGCGCCACGCTGCCCGGCTTTATCGTTTTGTAGCATAAGAATTTGAATCAAATACACTTGAGCACCCACACCTTAAGCTTTTTCATGAGCATGCTCATGTCTCTACCCGGGTTGTTACAAGCACAGGACGCAAACGCCGAGCAGGCTCACTGGGCTTACGCTGCGTTCTTTGGAACTGGCTGGTACAAACTGGATGGCAATCGGGAAGTCTTTGTCCTCAGAATTCCCCCTCGCTGGTACTACCGGGATGCATCCATTGATGCATCAGGTCAGCGGCAACTGGGTATTGAATTCCATTTTCCGTTGACCTTCGGCCTGCACAGGCTGGAAGAACTCGAAGACTTTATTGATTTTGATAATATCGGCACGGTCAGTTTTAACCCCGGGGTGGAAATTGAGTTTCCGGTTACTGACCGTTGGCGCCTGCGTGCCTATGGTCACCTCGGTTGGGGTACAGAGATCGATACTAGCGATTCAGCATGGATTTTTGATGCCGGAATCAAGAGCCGTTTTGCTTTTCAATCCGGCAAGCTTGAATGGGCGCTGGTCAATGAAGTGTTTTTCGCCGGGTTCAATGAGAAAAAGAAAGGTCCGAGTAGTGGTGGGTCAGACCACCTGAGTGGCGTGATGGCCGGCATTGATTTTAGCTATCCCATTGGACTGAGGTCAGGTATGGGTGACGCACTCAAACTCAATTGGGACATCAGCTTTCTCAGGTTAGCCAACGATGCACTCTTTTCAACCGTGAATCCGCCCCCTGATGCACTGGAAGACACCTGGGAATTGGGGATAGCCCTGGCTAAACAGGCTGGCCCAATCAAGATATGGTTCCTGGGTTTTGAACAAATTGGCTTGAGTTATCGCTTTGATTCGAGCGGTAATTTCCAGGCCATTACGATGAATTTCCGTACGCCGTTTACCCGCTAAGTTGTTTTCGGCTGCGAAAACCCCTGACGTGGAAACTTGCGAACGTTTTGGCTGTGCAGGCCAGATTCGCATTCTTCCTCGTTCAGTTCGGCATTGCGATCATGTGGGTATATCAGTTGATCAAACTGTGAGTAATGACGATGTGTGTTACTTGGTGACCATGCTGCGAGCACCAGCAATAAATTTATCTTTTTTATCGTCATCATCGGCGTCCAGCAGGCTGTTAACGTCTTCCGGAACCACGACGCCCCGCTGACAGCCAGGACGGGCAGCTATGGCGTCCAGCCAGCGCTGCAGGTTTGGTAAGTCGCTGACGTCCACACCCGACCAGGCGTGGGTACGCGCCCAGCACCAGTTTGCGATATCGGCAATACTGAAATCACCGGCCAGATACTCATGCTCCGCCAGACGTCCGTCGAGCACGGTTAGCAATCTTTTTGATTCGTTCTGGTAGCGGTCAATAACAGACTGGATTTTTACTTCCGAATAACGGAAAAACACATTCGCCTGACCCATCATCGGGCCAACACCCCCCATCTGGAACATCAGCCACTGCAAGACCAGTGATGATCCTTTGGCGTCCGATGGCATCAGCTTGCCACTCTTTTGCGCCAGGTAAACCAGGATCGCACCCGACTCAAACACGGCGAATCCACCAGCATCATGGTCAACGATGGTCGGGATGCGGCCGTTGGGGTTGAGCGCCACGTATTCGGGTTTGTGCTGCTCGCCTTCAAGAATTTTTACCCACTTGACTTCATAGGGTATTTCCATCTCTTCAAGGGTGACAGAGGCCTTCCATCCATTGGGTGTTGCCGCCGTGTAAAGATCGATCATATCTGCTGCTCCATGGCCATGTCCTTTCTGTTTAAGGTTCTACAGATGCTGTACAGTAGACAACCTGAATATGTACAGTCAATGAATCATTTTGGCTGATATCACAACGCTGCCTCCAACGGGATTTGCATATATGAGCGCACTTGAATCTGTTCGCGAACTCCAGACCCGTATGGGTGAATCGATCATTGGACAGGAAGCGGTTATTGAACAGTTGATCATCGGCTTGCTGGCCAATGGCAATATCCTGATGGAAGGCTTGCCGGGACTGGCGAAGACCCGGGCCGTGAAAAGCCTGGCAAAGAACCTGGATGCCGAGTTCTCACGTATCCAATTCACACCCGACCTGCTGCCTTCCGACATCACCGGCAGTGAAGTTCTGTACACCGAGGCGGGCCAGCCGACTTTCCGTTTCGAAGCCGGTCCGATCTTTGCCAACATCGTACTTGCCGACGAAATTAACCGGGCCCCCGCCAAGGTGCAGGCGGCATTACTGGAAGCGATGGAAGAACGGCAAGTAACCGTGGCCGGCACCACCCATAAGATGCCGGAATTGTTCATCGTCATGGCCACGCAAAACCCGATTGAACAGGAAGGCACCTACCCGTTGCCGGAAGCGCAGATGGACCGCTTCCTGTTGCACGTTTATATCGACTACGGCAGCGAAGATGCCGAGGCTAAAGTGATCCGCCTGGTTCGTGGTGAAGAAGGCCCTTCCGCTTTGCAGGACGATGAAGCGCCGCTGGCTCAGCGAATCATTTTTGCTGCACGCGAGGAAATTAACCGGATACAAGTGTCGGAAATTATTGAGTCATACATCGTCGACCTGGTATTCGCGACACGTTACCCGGATCGATACGACGAGAAACTTGCAAGCTGGATACGTATCGGTGCCAGCCCCCGTGGAGCCATCGGGCTCGACAAATGTGCCCGCGTGCATGCCTGGCTGAATGGTCGTGACCATGTACTGCCCGATGATGTGCGGGCCATTGTTCATGCGGTCTTACGGCATCGAATCGCACTAAGCTATGAGGCAAATGCAGACGGAATATCAAGCAACGATGTGATCGACAAGATATTGACGCTGGTCGCTATCGCATAAGCCACGAGGACAAGATATTGAAACTGAATAGCTGCGACATTTTAACCAGGGCCGGACTCGTCCTGGGGCTGGTTTTTTCTGCGCATGCGTTTGGCAAACCGGACCTTGATCCGCTGCCTTCATGGACCGACGGGGCCACAAAACACCGGATTATCGCATTTGTCAGCAGCGTAACGGATGCCGATAATACTGACTTCGTGCCGGTGAACAAGCGTATCGCCACTTTTGACAACGACGGAACCTTGTGGAGTGAAAAACCAACCTATTTCCAGTTGTTATTCATCCTTGATCGGGTCAGGGCGATGGCTGACGACCACCCGGAGTGGAAAACCACCCAACCGTTCCAGGCCGTGCTGGAAAATGACATGGCGACCATCAAGGCAGCAGGTAAACACGGGCTTTTGACACTGGCGCTGGCCACGCATGCCGGTATGACCACCGATGAATTTGAAACGATTGTCAGGCATTGGTTAGCAACGGCCAGACACCCCACCACCGGCAAGCCATACAACAGCATGGTTTATCAACCGATGCTTGAATTGCTTGACTTCCTCAGGGCCAATGAATTCAAGGTATTCATCGTTTCAGGCGGGGGTCTGGAATTCATGCGGCCCTGGACCGAAGCCGTCTATGGTGTACCACCTGATCAAGTCATCGGCAGCAGCATCGAAACCCGTTATGAATTGCGTGACGGAAAACCGGTACTTGTGCGCCTGCCGGAAATGCATTTTATCAATGACAACGTCACCAAGCCTGTCGCGATCAACCGGTTTATCGGCCGGCGTCCAATCCTGGCAGGCGGTAATTCAGATGGTGATTTTGAGATGCTGAAGTGGACGACTTCAGGCGATGGCAAACGCCTTGGTCTGATTGTCCATCACACAGACGCTGAACGTGAGTGGGCCTATGACCGCGAGTCATCGGAGGGTCGTCTGATTAAAGGACTGGATCAAGCGGATGAGAATGGCTGGTTGCTGATAGATATGGCACAGGACTGGCAGAGAATCTACCCCTGAAAACAAATGGCTGCGCGCAGATCCAAAAATGAATCGATGGATCAGGATCAGGGTGTCTATGTGCGTCTGGACGAGCTGGTTAAGTTGCAATACAAGGCTTCCGGCTTCAGTTTTCTGCCCAGGCAACCCATCCACAGCGTGCTGAGTGGCCGTCATGCATCCAAGCTGAGGGGGCGCGGGCTCAATTTCGAAGAACTACGCAATTACCTTCCCGGCGATGACACACGCAATATTGACTGGAAGGTAACAGCCAGGACAGG
>SMVA01021674.1_pt1 | contig 16349 bp, 12 predicted proteins | sample 2456451 | NCBI WGS metagenome assembly SMVA01 (sample SAMN11095933, study PRJNA526329) | marine sediment metagenome | biome: Marine sediment; feature: Surficial sediment; material: Deep marine sediment; isolation source: Hadal surficial sediment | place: Pacific Ocean | collected 2014-05 | depth...
GGCCGACCGAAAGTCCGGCGATGAGTGCCGCACGTCGGGTGGAATGTGCGGCGATGAGCGCTGCGTGTCGGGCAAAACGGAACATGGAGTTCTCCTTTCGTAGAGACCGGGTGGCGGCGAGCGGCGCTGATGACCAGCGATACCGGACGCCGGGAAGCAGTCGGTCGATGACGGGGACGAGCGGCGCGCCCGCGGCCAGGGACCACAGCAGACCGTTGCTGCGAAACAGGACGAACTGGACGAAGACGGCACCGAGGGCGACGAGGCCTGCGAACAAGATCCGGCCGGCGCGTGAGTCCGGCAGCGTCTTCGGGTCCGAGATCATGAAGAAGGCGAACAGCACCAGTGCGCCGTTCTGGAGTTGGTGAAGGGGAATCTCCAGCGGATCGCCCAGCCAGAGGGCGCGTCCGCACAGGAGCGAGGCATAGAAGCCGAGAAACGCCCAGGTGACGTCGCTGCGTGCCGTGCGGTGGAGCACCAGCATGCCGAGCCCCGCGCAGGCCAGACCGAAGATGGCGGCGCTCCCCCATTGACCGCTCGAGACCCACACCTCGTCGCTCAACGCGAGCAGCACGACGATGGCCAGACACGACGGGTTGAACAGATGCTTGCCACGCCAGCGGATCGCAAACTTGCTGGCGATGGCGAGAACCGCCGCCAGCACCACCCACTCGACGCTGCCGCTGCGAATCAGCAGCGACAGCGACATGGCCGTGATGAGGGGACTCAGCGGATCGAAGGCTTTGCCGTAGAGACGGCCGCAGATTGCTTGGGTGGCGAGCGCGGCGGCCACAATGGCTGCCGTTCGGACCGGGGCTGCTTCGAAGTCGAGCGCCAGGATGCCGTAGAGCAGGAGCAAGGCTTGGCTGCCGATCTGGAACCACCTCGGATCGATTCTGCCTCGCATGTGAAGTAGGTCTGCGGCCGCCGGAAATCGGATCGCCGATCGCGGGGCTTTTGCACAAACCCATGGCGGACGACGACTTGCACGTTCTTCTGCACTCCGACATCCGTTGCGCTCGGCATCGATGGAGCACTCGGGGAAGCTGCTGCTGGCGGCGCCCTTGCGCGTGCTGCTCAACCGGCCGTCGCTATGCTGGGGCGCGACCGCTCGGGGGGCGTGCATGGATTCGATGCATTCCAGGCGCTGGATCGGCGCACTGGCACTCGCGTTCCTGCTGGCCTGTCCGGATCCCGACCCGGTCGACGACTCGGGTCCGACGGCGGGCTGGCCTACCTACGGCAACTCGCCTGGCGGCGGTCGCTATTCGCCGTTGACCCAGATCACGAAGCACAACGTCGACGATCTCGAGATTGCCTGGACCTACCACACGGGAGACGTACCGGCAGAAGGCACGAAACCGGGCTCGTCGTTCCAGGCGACTCCGATCCTCCAGGGCGAGACCCTCTACTTCTGCACCCCTTTCAATCGCGTCATCGCTCTCCACGCCGAAACCGGCTCCGAACTGTGGACCTACGATCCGGAGGTCGATTGGACCGACTTCTATCTGCTCAACTGCCGCGGCGTCGTCTTCTGGAGCGAGCCAGTGGTCGATTCCAAGCTCGCCTGCCAGCAGCGTATCTTCAGCGGCACGATCGATGCTCGACTGCTTGCGCTGGACGCCATGACGGGTCTTCCCTGTGAAGACTTCGGTGATGCTGGACAGGTCGACCTCTCCAGCGGCATCGGTCATATCCATCCGGGAGAGTATGGCGTGACCTCGCCCCCGGTGGTGCTGGGCGATCAGGTGATTCTGGGGACGATGGTTCTCGACAACATCCGCAAGGATTCGCCGGGTGGCGTCGTGCGCTCCTACGACGTTCGAACCGGCGAGCTGCGCTGGGCCTGGGATCCCGTTCCTCCGGGAAGTGATCCCTTACCGCTCAAGAACGGCGAGCGCTTTCGGCGCGGAACCGCCAACGCATGGGCGCCCTTGTCGGTCGATTCGGAGCGCAACCTGGTCTTCGTCCCGACGGGCAACGCATCGTCCGACTACTTTGCGGGCGATCGCGGTGGCCTCGACTACTACTCGTCGTCTGTGCTGGCCCTTGATGGCGCGACCGGGAAGATCGTGTGGCACTTCCAGATGGTCCATCACGACGTCTGGGACTACGACACACCGGCCCAGCCGACACTGTTCGACTTTCCATCGCAGAGCGGGCCGATCCCGGCCCTCGTCCAGGGAACGAAGATGGGACATCTCTTCATCCTGAATCGCGAGACCGGCGAACCCATCTTCCCGATCGAGGAACGCCCAGTTCCCCAGGGAGGCGTTCCCGGCGAGGCACTCTCGCCGACCCAGCCTTTCCCGACGAAGCCGCCACCGATCCACCCGGTGAGTTTTGGTCCCGACGATATCTGGGGACTCACGCCCTGGGACCGCGGCAAGTGTCAGGAAGAGATGGCTGGAATCCGCAACGAAGGAATCTTCACGCCGCCCAGCCTGGAGGGCTCGCTCCACTATCCCGGTGCCGCGGGCGGCGTGAACTGGGGCAGTGTTGCGATCGATCCGGTTCGCCATCGGCTGGTTGTGAACATCAACAAGATGCCGATCTACGTCCGCTTGATTCCACGCGAGGAATTCAACGAGATCGTGGGTGACGAGACCTTCATGATCGGATACGAATGGCAGCGCGGGTCTCCTTATGGACTCGAGCGCCGCTTGAATTTGTCTCCGTTCGGTCTCCCGTGTTACAAGCCGCCCTGGGGATCTCTGATCGGCGTCGACCTGGCGAAGGGCGAGATCGTCTTCGACCGGCCGTTCGGAACCACCCGGGACATGGCGCCCTGGCCGTTTTGGTTCGAGATCGGAACACCCAGCATGGGTGGGCCGATCATGACGGCCAGCGGGCTCACGTTCATTGGAGGCGCTACCGACGACTTCCTGCGCGCCTTCGATAGCGAGACGGGTGATGAGCTGTGGAAGGGTCGCTTGCCCGCGGGGGGCCAGGCGACGCCCATGACCTATCGCCTGCGTCCGACGAATCGCCAGTTCGTCGTCATCGCCGCCGGCGGCCACGAGCTGTTCCAGACCACGCCGGGCGACGCGATCGTGGCCTTCGCGTTGCCCTGATGCGAAGCGCAATACCGTGCGCTTCGGGATGCGTGCGCAGTCTGGATGCGCGGGCTCGGGGCAGGACGGTCCCAACACCGAGCTCACGGCCCGGCTGCGCCGCAGGCATTGCCCTCCCCCCTCGGGTCGGTGAATCGCTGACCCATCGAAGCTAGCCTGCCCCGATGGCCACCCCCTTGAATCGCTCGCCGGCTCCGGATCTGGACACCGATCCGATCCCCAAGCAGCGCTACACATCGAAGAATTTCGCCCGCCTCGAATGGGAGCTCGCCTCGCACGACGCGCCTGATGGATGAGTGAGATGGTCGACACCGCTGACAGCCTGGTCGTCGACGTTTCGGACTTGGAGCCCGGTGGCATGCAGGTCGTCGAGTGTTCGGTCCACGGTGCCCGTTTCGACGTCAGCGACGGCTCCGTCGTGCGGCGCCCGGCGCTCCGTCCGCTCTGCACCTTTCCCGTTTCCGAGGAGCTGGGCTCCGATGAGTCGAACTCCGAAGGATCGAAGCTCAGGATCCGGATCCATCTGGGCGTGACGGTCTGAACACCGCGGGCGGGTTGTGGCTCACCGCCAGTGGAGATAGTTTTCGCCTCCTCCCCTGAGCGCAGGCTCGATCCAGAGGAACCCCGCATGTCCCACGCACGTCCCCCCTTGTCCGGAGTCCGGGTGATCGAGAGCTCCATGCTCGCCCCGGCCGCCATCACGACCCACCTGGCCGACATGGGTGCCGACGTCATCAAGGTCGAGCCCCCCGCCGGTGACTACATCCGCGAGATGACCTGGCCCATCATCGAAGGCGTCTCGCTGATGCACATGCACATCAACCGGGGCAAGAGGAGCATCAGCCTCGATCTGCGCAAGCCCGAGAGCGTCAAGGTCTACAAAGACCTCGTGAAGGGCGCCGACGTCGTCGTGGAGGCGATGCGGCCCGGCTCGCTTGCGCGCCGGGGTCTCGGCTACGACGACCTCAAGCAGATCAATCCGAAGATCGTCTTCTGCAACATCTCGGGTTACGGGATGACGGGCCCATACCAGAACCTGCCGGCCCACGGGATCGCCTTCGACACTTGGGCCGGCATCATCAGTCCGGCCTACGACGAAGAGGGCTTCTGCTACATCGTCGAGCACGCGTCGATCGGGATCCATGCAGGTCCCGTCTTTGGGGCGCTGGGCATCCTGGCCGGGCTCCTCCGCGCCCGGGAAACCGGCGAAGGCTGCTTTCTCGAACTCGGTCAGTCCGACGCTGCAGCCTACATGGACTGGTATCGGTCGGAGAGCTGGCTCGCGTACGAGCGGCCCAAGGACGTGGTGACGGGCAACAAGGCCGACAACTTCGAACGTCGTGCGCCAGGCACCGCCGGCATGAAGGAGGGCGTCCGCTACCAGATGTACGATTCCTCTGACAGCCATATCCTCTTCATGTGTTCGGAGCAGGCATTCTGGAAAAATTTTTGCGAATGCATGGAGCGCATGGATCTTTTCGAAAAGTGGCCGGGATCGAAGTACGCTGACCACGCCCGGGGCAATCGGGAACTCCAGCGCGAGTTGCGCGAGATCTTCAAGACGAAGAGCTCCCAAGAGTGGCTCCGGCTGGGAGATGAGAAGAACTTCCCGATCGCCCCAGTCAACAGTCCGAAGACGTTGATCGACGATCCGCAGTTCAAGGAGCGTTTTCCGCTCTACGCTCACGAAAAGCACGGTGCCGACATGCTGCCCTTCCCGGTCAAGTTCCGGCAGGAGGAGCTCCCCGTGCCAAGCCATGCTCCGACCGTCGGCGAGCAGAGCGACAAGGTGCTCGAAGACGTGCTCGGCTACAGTGCGGACAAGATCGCGGCGCTCAGAAAGGCGGGCGCCCTCGGCTGATCGTGCGAGGCCCTCGGCTGAAGCCGCGAAGCCCTCGGCTGAACCCGCGAGGCCCTCGGCTGAACCCGGGCAGGATTGCGGTCAATGGCTTGCGTGCCATCATCCAGCCGTGACAGCGGACGAGTATCTCGACCGGATCCTCGTCCCTCGCCCCAATGGGAGCGAGGCGCTGGAAACTGTCGCCGGTTTTCTCGAGGAGACCCTGCGCGGCCAAGGCGCCGATGTGGCCTCCCATTTCTTTACCGCGACACCCTTCGGGTTCCAGCTCTGTTTCGCGACGGCCCTGCTGCTGATGCTCGGCTGGAGCGTCGCCCTGGTCGCGGGTCGCTACCGGATCGCAGCCGTGCTGGTATTGCTGGCACCCGCCCTGCTTCTGCTTGAGTTCGAGCTGCTCTGGTCCACGGTGAGCGGGCTCTACAACGTTGAAGAGCGCAATGTGATCGGCGTGTTTCCGGGACACTACAAGGCTCCGGTCGTGATCTTTGTGGCCCACTACGACACGACAACCCACTTTGGCGACCACCGCGACTGGGGAGTCTGGGGCTGGCGCATGGGGCCTGCGATCGGGCTGGCCATCGGGGTCACGCTGGTTGGCATGCTCAGGAAGAAGGGCGCGCCCGCCTGGCTGCGTTGGGGTGCGGGCCTGGCTGCCCCGATTCCGTTTGCCGCCATGTTCTGGTTTCACGGGCTCGGTCCGCTGCTGCGTGAGCCGAGCCCGGGGGCCATCGACAACGGCGGCTCGGTGGTGGCGTTGCTGCGTCTGGGAGACCGACTCTCCGCTCGACCGGTGGGCGAGGGCGCGACGGTTCGCATCGTCTTCGTCGCGGCCGAGGAAGAGCGAGCCCTGGGCTCCCAGGCCTACGCCGAGACGCTGCTGGCCGATCCCCCTCTCGGAATCTTCAATCTCGAGTCGATCGGGGCGAAGGGACGGTTGGCCTGGGTTCCCGAGGACGGCTTCGAGTTCCGCCGCTTTCGCAGTCCCCATGTCCTGGTCGATCAGGTCAACGCCGCAGCGGTGCTGTTGGGCCGAAAGCCCCTCCCCATGCTCGAGCTACCGCCCGGCACCTTGACCGACGGACGGAGCTTCCTGGCCCTGGGCCTGCCCGCGCTCACGCTGCGGGCCACGGAGGACGGAAGCTTTCCCACCCGTCTCCACTCGGAACACGACTCGCGCGATCGCCTCTCCGTCGAATCGATCGAGAAGACCGTCGATCTGCTCGAAACCATCGTCGAACTCAGCGGCGGCCGCTGAAAGCGCTCGCATCGAATGGCGTTGCATACGCACCCTGCTGGAGGACTCATCATGTCACGTCTTCGCTGCGTCGGATTTTTCCTGATCGGGATCTTGTCTGGAGTCGCTTGCGGTCATGACAAAGACGCCGCGTCGGATGCATCGACGAGCCAGCCGATAGCCGCCGTCGTCGACAACGCACGGCTCGCCGGCGCCGAACAGGAGCCGGGCAATTGGCTCTCCCACGGTCGTACGCTCTCGGAGCAGCGCTTCAGTCCGCTCGATGGAATCCGTGCCGACAACGTCATGCTTCTCCAGCGGCGTTGGGTGTATGACACGGGCACGACGCGGGGTCTCGAGGCCACGCCGCTCGTCGTCGACGGGGTGATGTACACGACTCTCACCTGGAGTGTCGTGGTTGCGCTCGACGCGCGCAGCGGCGAGGTTCTGTGGCGTTACGACCCTCTCGTACCCCGCTCTGTGGGCGAGAAGGCGTGCTGCGACGTGGTCAACCGGGGCGTCGCGGTCTACGCCGGACGCATCTACGTCGGTACTCTCGATGGCCGTCTGGTCGCCCTCGACGCCGAGACCGGAGATCCCGTTTGGGAGGTTGTGACCGTCGACCCATCGCTCAACTACACCATCACCGGAGCGCCGCGCATCGTCGCGGGCAAGGTGGTGATCGGAAATGGCGGGGCTGAGTTCGGGGTGCGCGGCTATGTCTCGGCCTACGACGCCGCAAGCGGAGAACTTGCGTGGCGGACCTTCACCGTTCCGGGCGACCCGTCCCAGCCCTTCGAGTCCGATGCCATCAAGCGCGCGGCCGAGACCTGGACCGGCGAATGGTGGAAGGTCGGTGGCGGCGGGACCGTCTGGGACTCCATGGCCTACGACCCGGAGCTGGGCCTGCTCTACGTGGGAACGGGCAACGGTTCGCCCTGGACACGCCACCACCGCAGTCCCGGCGGCGGCGACAACCTCTACCTGAGCTCGATCCTGGCCCTTGACCCCGACGACGGCCGCGTCGTCTGGCACTACCAGACGACGCCGGGCGAGACCTGGGACTTCACAGCCACCCAGCACATCATTCTTGCCGACATGGAGATTGGAAACGAGCACCGCAAGGTACTGATGCAGGCGCCAAAGAACGGCTTCTTCTACGTGATCGACCGCGAGAACGGCGAGTTCATTTCCGCCAAGCCCTACGTCACCGTCAGCTGGGCGAGTCATGTGAACGCGGCGGGAAGGCCCATCGAGGTCGACGGGCAGCGCTTTGCGGATGGCCTCACTTTCGTGACGCCCACCTTCTTCGGGGGTCACAACTGGCAGCCCATGTCGTTCAACCCGATCACGGGCCTCGTCTACATTCCTGCACAGGAGATCCTGGGCGCTTATCGAATCGACCCGAACTTCAAGCTGTCGAAACGCGGCTACAACCTCGGTACGGACCTGTCGGTCTTCGCGGCCTTTCCGCCGGAGGCGGCGTCGGGCCACCTGCTCGCCTGGGATCCCGTCCAGCAGCAGGAAGTCTGGCGCGTGCCTCAAGGTCTTCCCTGGAACGGTGGAACACTCACCACGGCGGGCAACCTGGTGTTCCAGGGCACGGCCGACGGTCGCTTCGTGGCGTACCGGGCCGATGACGGTCGTCCGCTGTGGGTCGATCACACCGAGACGGGCGTGATCGCCGCCCCCATGACGTACGAGATCGAAGGAACCCAGTATGTTGCGGTGATGGCGGGCTGGGGCGGCGCCTTTGGTCTCATCGGCGGAACTGCGGCGCGGGGAGTAGCGAAGGGACCCGGAAAGCTGATCGTCTATGCCCAGCCCGAGGACGCGCCGACGCCCGAAGAGATCGAGGCGTACATCACCCGGCCCGGTGACGTGGCCGACGGCGAGCGTCTCTATCACCGGTGGTGCGCGCGCTGTCACGGTGCGGGCGCCGTGTCGTCCAGCAACGTGCCGGATCTTCGCGAGGCCGTGGTGCGTCTCGGGGACAAGCTACCGATCGTGGCGCGCATCGGACTGCAAGGGACCGGCATGCCCGGATTTGGCGACGAACTCTCCGAGCGCGACGCGGTGTTGATTCAGCACTACCTGGAGACGCGAACGGATTAGAGGCCGTCTCATCGACCTGGTCAATGAGATGACTTCTAGACCTCGTACTGGACAGCGACGCGCTCGGCGAGGTGGGGCGCGATGCGTTCGCGGATCAGGGCCTGGTGCAGGGAATGCTGAGCGTAGGCGATGTATCCATCGGCGTCGTCGAAGTCGGCGACCACGGCGAAGTCGAAGTTCCCTTCGACGAGGCCGGCGTCGTCCCCGTACTCGTAACGTCGGACTCCAGCGATGGCGTTGGAAAGATCGGCGAGGCCGTCGCGGACGGCCTGCTTGGCCGCTTCGGTCGTGCCCTCCTTCCAGCGGAACAAGACGACGTGCCGGATCATCGGCGACTCTCCTCGGTTGGAACCAGGCTGGATGCTTCTCTAGTAGCGCGCCGCTTCGGTGCGATGGAGGCGGGCCGAAGGGCAGCCATCGAGCGCAAGACAGAGGCTCTGGGCTCGTGGTACGGTGTTTCTCTTCCATTGTCCAGGAGAGCCTCCCGTGGAATTCAGTTTCGTCGAAGTGAACGAGGCGATCTCGGCCGCGATACCGGACCGTGAAGCCGTCGTCTTCCGTGACCGCCGCCTGACCTATGCGCAGCTCGCCGAGCGAAGCCGGCGTTTGGCCAACGTTCTGCTCGACCACGGCATCGAGGTGCGGGCCGAGCGCTCGGCCCTCCGGGGCTTTGAATCGGGCCAAGACCACGTGGCTCTCTATCTCTACAACGGAAACGAATATCTCGAAGGCATGCTCGGAGCGTGGAAAGCCCGTTCCGCAGCCTTCAACGTCAACTATCGCTACGTCGAGGAGGAACTCCTCTACTTGTTCGAGAACTCCCGATCCCGGGTCGTCATCTACCACTCGGCGTTCGCACCCCAGATCGCATCGATTCGCGAGCGGTTGCCGCAGCTCGAGCTGCTGATCCAGGTCGCCGACGACTCGGACATCGCGTTGCTGCCCGGCGCCATCGACTACGAAGCGGCGCTGGCCGCTGCCTCGTCGCAGCTGCCGGACATCGGACACTCGCCCGACGATCTCTACATCCTCTACACGGGCGGCACGACGGGAATGCCCAAGGGCGTGCTGTGGCGCTCGGCCGACATCTTCGTAGCGGCCATGGGGGGGCGCAAGCTCGACGGTACCGAGTTCGCGTCGCTCGATGCTGTGGTCGCCCAGGCGGCGGGCGGGCCCGGCATCAAGTCGCTGATCGGCCCTCCCCTCATGCACGGCGCCGCCCAGTGGGCCACGTTCATCAACTACGCGATGGGCAGTACCATCGTCTTTGGCAGCCAGAACGAGAAGCTCGACCCCGACGACTTCCTGTCGACCATTGAACGCGAGAAGGTCAATACGGCCACCATCGTCGGAGACGCGTTCGCCCGGCCGATTCTCGATCAGATGGAGAGAAAGAAGTACGATCTCTCCAGCCTTTTCTTGATTGGTTCGGGCGGCGCCCCACTCTCGACCGCCAACAAGAAGGAATGGCTTCAGAAGCTGCCCAATATCACGGTGATCGATGCGATCGGTTCTTCTGAGACGGGAGCCCAAGCCATGAATCCCAGCAACAAGGATTCGGGCGTCACGACAGGCGACTTCAAGCCCAGCCCGGGCGCATGTGTCGTCTCCGAGGATCTCACTCGCCTGCTCGAGCCCGGCGACGAAGAGATGGGTTGGTTTGCCCAGATGGGCCGTGTTCCCCTCGGCTATTTCGGTGATGCCGAGAAGACGGAGAAGACGTTCCCGGTGATCGGCGGGATCCGCTACTCGATTCCCGGAGACCGCGCGCGCCACCGCGCTGACGGCCAGATCGACGTGCTCGGGCGCGACTCGGTAACGATCAACTCGGGTGGCGAGAAGATCTTCGCCGAAGAGGTCGAACACGCGATCAAGCTGCACCCCGACGTCTTTGATACCGTGGTGGCCGGTCGACCCAGCGAACGCTGGGGGCAGGAAGTCGTGGCCATCGTGGCGCTGCGTGAGGGCAAGACGCCGGACGAGGCCGCGCTGCTGGCCGAGTGCGGCAAACACCTCGCCCGCTACAAGCTGCCCAAGTTGTTCGTCTTCCGGGACGAGATCCAGCGCAGCCCGAGCGGCAAGGCCGACTACCGCTGGGCCCAGCAGCAGGCCAGATCCGGTTCCTAAAACCTTTTTATTTCAGCTAGTTAGGAATCTCCTCCGCAGCTTCGTCAAGACTGCTTCCGAATCACTCGATACGCAGGATTCTGGATCGGAAGGTCGAGGAGGTGTGGCTGATGAAGCGGTTTGCGGCGCGCGGGGCGTCGGTGCTGTGGCTATCGATGCTCGCTTTGGGCTGGACCGCGGCGGCTGAGATGCCGCGCGGCGAGCTTCGTGTCGAGATCCACGAACCCGCGGGCGATCGCGTGTTGACCGATCTCGAAGACTCGGTTCGGGTCGAAGGGGGCGCCTCGGTCTTCGGCGGCGTCAAATACCTCGACCTCTTCTTCGTGCTCGACAGCTCGAAGAGCCTGCTTCGGACCGACCGCCTCGACCATCGTTCCCAGGGCGCCATTGGTCTCGTGCGAAACCTTCCCCCCAAGAGCGATATCCAGATCGGCATCGTCGAATTCGATCGAAACGCGGAGATGATCTTACCGCTGACCACCGATCGGGTCGCCGTGATCGAGAAGCTCAAGGGGCTCGATCGCAAGGGAGCGACTGACATCGCCAAGGGCATCCAGACTGCCCTGGTCGGTTTCCGGGAAGCTGCGCGTCCCGATTCGACTCGCGTGATCCTGCTCTTCACCGACGGGAAGTCCGACGAGGACGAGGCTTACGCGGCCATGAAGCGGGCGCGGCAGGAGCGCGTCGCGATCCACACACTGCAGCTCGGAAGTGACGAAGACGGCACGGAGATGCTTCAGAAGATCGCCGACGGCACAGGCGGCAGCTTCATCCAGGTGACCGATCCAGCAGGGCTTCCCGAGGCCTTCCTGAACCTCCGCACCACGGGTGTCGACCACGTGACCCTGCGGGTCGGCGACGGCGAGCAGATTCCGACCACGCTGATCGGCGGAACCTTTTCGGGAAACGTGGCGCTCGAGCCCGGGCTGAACCACATCGTGGCCTCGGCCACGAGCCTCGATGGCGAGACCCGTGAGGACAGCGTGGACGTTCTCGTGTCGGGACCGTTGACCCTCGGCATCGAGACGCCCTTCGACGGCACTCTCTACCAAAAGCGTGAGAGCGAGCTCCTGGTCGAAGGACTCGCCTCGATCTTTGCCGGTCTCCCTTCCTTCATGTTGGAGAACCATTCCGATCGAGGCATCGCCAGAGTCGTGCTTCGCGTGGGTGAGGGCTCCGGACAGCCTGCTCTTCTTTCCGAGGGACATTTCCGCGGACGCGTTTCACTCGAGATTGGAGAGAATCGCATCATCGCTACCGCGACGAGCCACGACGGCCGCGTGGCGGACGCTTTTGTGACGGTCACGGTTCGTCTGCCCGGCTGTGCCGAGCTCCAGGTCCAGGCCGAGCGAGACGGCGAGCCCGTCGTCTCCCTGTCCGAGCGCGGTATCGAGCTCGTGTTCGATGCGTCGGGCAGCATGTGGGCCCAGCTCGACGGCAAGACCAAGGTCGAGATCGGTCGTGAGACGCTGGTGAGTGCTCTCGATTGGATGCCCGCTGATCTCCAGCTCGCATTGCGCGTCTACGGACACCAACACAGTCGCGAGCAGAAGAATTGCACCGATAGCGAACTGCTGGTTCCCCTGGCTGCAGGCGATCGCGAACGCGTAAGAACCGCGCTCTTGAGCTTCAAGCCTCGTGGCCAGACGCCCATCGCCTACAGCCTCGACCAGATCGCGGGGGACATGGCGTCCTTTGCGGGTGAGCGTGCCGTCGTGCTCGTCACCGACGGGATCGAGAGCTGTGGCGGCGACCCGGTGGCGTCTGCGCGAAAGCTCAAGGAAACCGAAGGCATCACGGTTCACGTGATCGGCTTTGGCATGGGCGGCACCGAGGATGAAGACCAACGCAGTTTGCGTGCCATTGCTGAAGCCAGTGGTGGACGCTTTGTGACGGCTCGCAGCGCGGCCGAGCTTCGCGACGCGCTGACGGCCACCGTCGGTACCGCTTGGACCGTTCGAAAGGGTGACGAAGTCCTGGGCGGAGGGTCTCTCGGCTCCGATGACGTCATTCGCCTACCGGAAGGCAACTACACCGTCGCCTTCGCCAGTGCACCGCCGATCGAGGTTCCGGTTCATCTCACGAGCGAGGAGCACACCAACCTTCTTCTCATCCGCAACAGCGACGGCGTGACCTGGTCGACCCGGCACCGTGAGGCCGAATACCGCACTTGCGAAGCCGCCGCCGTTGCGGACTCCAGCCCGTCCATGCCCGCCGTCAGGTCCCACGAGACCGCGGCGCCTCCGGCGGCGCCGGGGGTGAGCGTCGATTAGTCCCCGTGGCGCGGGCGATCGGCCCTTGGGTCGGACCCCGAAGTTGCTCCGGGCGCCGCAGGCGGGTACTCGGTGAGCGTGGGAATCTCACTACCGGACTGCGGCGTTGCCGCCCACCGCGGAGGCGCCGCGCATGCCCCGGAAAACACCTGTTCTTCGCTTCGGGAGGCGGTCCGACTCGGCGCCCATCAGGTCGAGTTCGACCTCCGCCGCAGCGCCGACGCAGCCGTCGTCGTGATTCATGACCCGCGGGTCGACCGGACCAGCGATGGTCGCGGCGCCGTCTCGAATCTGACCCTCGAGCAGTTGCGCAAGTTGGATGCCGGTGCGTACTTCGGTTCCGACTTCGTCGGCGAACGGATTCCCACGCTCGAGGAAGCCCTCGATGAACTTCCCTTCGACATTTGGATCAATCTGCAGATCAAAAGCGGCGAGGACATCGCGACCCAGGTGGTCGAGACCGTGATTCGTCGGGGCCGCCTTCAGCAGTGCGTGCTCGCCTGTGGAAACGCAGCCGGGCGCGAGGCGCGCCGGGTCGCTCCCGAGGTGATGCTTTGCAATCTGGTGCGGCAGCGATCACGGCTCGACTACATCGCACATGCGGTGGAATCGGGATCTCAGTTCGTCCAGTTCCACCACCTGCGCGGCGTCCCGTCCGAACGCGAGGTGAAGCGGGCTCACGACGCTGGGCTGAGGATCAATTTCTTCTGCACCCCCGATGCCGAAGCTGCCGCCCAGGGCGAAGAAGTCGACGCGCTCTTTACGGCCGGGGTCGACTTCGTCCTGGTGGACGATGTCACCCGCGCTCTGGCCGTTGCGTCAAGGCACGGAATCTCCGCTGTTCAGAGATGCTTCTAGAGCGTGAATCGCTTGAGCCAGGAGTGGACGAAGCCTTGGAGCAGATTCGTCGACTTCTCGTTGATGTGGGTAAAGGCCACGCCCATTCCATCGGGGACGTCGGCCCGCCCAGTGACGTCGGCGGTCTTGGCATTGCGCACCTCGCCCTTGGCCACGAAGGGTCCGTCGGGCAGGGGGATCTCGATGCTCAACTGGCTCCCCGGTAGGAACGGATGCGGGCTGGCGAAGTAGGCGCCACTCAGTGAGAGGTCGTAGACGGTCACGTCCTGGCGGTAGCGTCCCATGAAGACGGCGGTGGGAATCTCGGTCGGAATGCGCAGCGATTTGCGCCGGTCGTCCGCGTGTTCCTTGGACATGGCCAGGCTCAACCCGAAGCGCAGGTCTCTTTCGTCGTAGGGCTCGCAGATGCGCCACTGAATGCCGAGATCCCGAAGGGCCGCCGCTTTTTCCTCGGCCAGTTCGGGCCCCACCAGAATGAGGCTGCTTGCGCCCGCGTCGAGGCCTGAACAGACACGGTTCACGATGTTCTCGATGTGGCTGCGCGGGCCCTGGGACGAGGTGAGCACGGCGCCCAGACGACTCACCTCCTGGCGTGACAGGAGGGCGGCCTCGTCGAGATCGTTCGCGTACATCACGTCGATCCCCAGCTCGAGCAAGCGCATGGCCATGCGGCCGAGCTTGGCTTCCGGAGAATCGAGGAGCAGTGCGAAGCGTTCATATTCCAACATGATGGAACCTCAGTGCAGATCGGCGCGGAAGGTCCCATGCATGAACTCTGCGCATGGGGAGATTGTCGCTCCTCCAGTGGCGTCACAATCCTGAAAGCAGGTCGGAAGTGCGCTCAGCCGGCGGGCTGGGCTTCCGGCTCCCGTCGCCGCAGGTAGCGCCGGTAGGCCTTGGGCGGCGAGAAGGCCAGGAACATGCAGGGCGTCGCGATGAAGCCGATCAACGAGATCGTGAGGTTCAGCACGTCTCCGGCGGCCAGCGCACGGATATCGATCATGGCCGACGCGAAGGCCATCAGATTGCCGATGGCGGCGCCTCCGGTCGCCGTTCCCCAGAGCGCAAAGCGGTTGGTGAGGACGGGCTCCGCCAGTCCCAGCCGCAAGCGTTTTCGCAGCCGAGCCCAGTGGCGGAACGACTCGGCGCTCGCCCAACCCAGAATCGCCGCTCGCAGCAGGATGTTGAGCTGGCCGGGCAGGCTGACGCCCTCACGCAGGTCGAAGCCTCCCCCGGCGCCCGAGGTCGCCCACAGAAGCAGGCATCCCGCGACCATGATCCCGCCGATCCGCTGTGCCGTCGGACTGGTGGGATGGAAGACGCACACGGTGAACCACGCGGAGCAAGCGCCGCCGGTGGCCATTGCAGCCGATCCGATGGCGACGAGGCTGGTCGCTGCCGCGGGGCTCACGTCGAGGAGCGCAAGGGCGATCACGATCGGAGCGAAACCAAACGGGCCGAGGCCCAGGATCGAGACGCCCACCAGCAGCTCGGGCTGCTGACCGGTCCGGAGCGACAGGCGCACGAGCCAGATCCCGACGAACAGCCCGACCAGCAGGAACGCACCGAGCGCTGTGACGGCGATCAGCTGCATCGCTGCTTCATCGGTCGCGCCCTGCTCGAACTGGACTCTTCAAAAGCGTCCGATGCTTTCAGTCGGAGGAGGCGTCCTTCGAGAAGAGCGATCGAAGTGAGCCTCGGTGTTTTTCCCCCTCATCGTGCCCGTCCCTGGCGGACCGCGAGGCGACCTGCGTAGGCACCGATCCGCCGGCGGTCGTGACAGGATCGAAAGGACTTCGACGCGCCGCGAGGGTCGGGCGCCGACCCGGAGCTCTGGTGCGGTCACGTCTGACACCTATGCGGGCTTGACGACGGCGAGCAGCCGCAGCGCGAGGTCCGGTCTCCGACCGCCCCGATCAGGCCAGGGTTGGCAGCTTTTCGCCAGCGAAGAAGCGGCGCGGATTGTCCACCAGCAGGCGATCGATCTGTTCGTCGGTTGCGCCGCCGTCTTTCAGCATCGGCACGATGCGCTGGCTGAAGTGGCTCGGGTTCCAGACCTTCATCATGCTTGCGTGGATCTCGGGCGGCATCGGCTCGCCGCGCCAGCACCAGACGGAGTCGTGGGACACCACGATGCGGTCGCCGGCACCGGATTCGAGCAGGCGAAGCAGTGCGGCGACCCGCTCGGTGTCCGGCTGGATCACGTTGAGCCCGAAGCGGTCGAACCCCAGGTAGGAACCCTTGCGCGCGATTCCCAGCTGGTAGTCGGTATCCGCGGTTCCGCAGGAGTGGCCGATCACGATTCGGTGGGCCGGAACGCCCTTCGCCGTCAGGAGATCCTGCTGGAGATCGCCCACGGTTCCCTTGTCGGTGTGGGTGGTGATGGGAGCGCCGGTTTCGACGGCGGCCTCGGCCGCGGCCTCGAAGAGTGTGCGCTCGTAGTCCGTCATCTTCCCGGGACCCGTGGCGACCTTGATGATGCCGGCGCGGACGCCGGTCTCGCCGATTCCCTCGGTCAACTCGTGGACGAAGAGCTCGACCAGTTGCTTCTGGATGGAGCCCAGGTTCGACTTGAAGTGCCAGTAAGGCACGCCGCCCTCGCTCTGCTTGTAGAGCCCGGTGGCGCAGATGATCTGGAAGCCCGTCTTCTGGGCGACCTTGGCGATGAATTCGACGTCTCGACCGAGGTCGTTGGGACAGGGGTCGACCATGGACGTGAAGCCCAGCGCCTTGATCTCCTCGATGCGATCGACGCAGATCGAGAAGCGTTCCTCGGCGTTGGGGCCGGGGCGGTTCGAGTGTGCTTCCCA
>SMVA01458407.1_pt1 | contig 16336 bp, 17 predicted proteins | sample 2456451 | NCBI WGS metagenome assembly SMVA01 (sample SAMN11095933, study PRJNA526329) | marine sediment metagenome | biome: Marine sediment; feature: Surficial sediment; material: Deep marine sediment; isolation source: Hadal surficial sediment | place: Pacific Ocean | collected 2014-05 | depth...
AAATATTTCCATTAATTTATTTCTAAATTTTAAAATCCTGCAAATGTAACGCTAATGACGGTAAATAGGAAATTTGAAGAAGTAAAATCTTTGTTAAAAATCATCATTTTTTATTATTGTTTTATGGGTGGAATAGTACTCCTCATATACCAGACCACTAGTTTGTACTTTTTAGTTGATGTTTGGTTTATATTTATTTCAAATGAATTCCATATTTCAGTTTATTTAATCCTCCTTTGTATTCACTTCTGCAGACTAGAAGATGTGGTTTTACTAATTCTCATAGCTTCGGCAGGTAAATGGTCCGTCTGTCTGACGAAAGTCAGGTTCCCCGGCCCTTTGTGGCTGGAAAATCAACATGTTTGCATGGCAAGCTCTATTTAACCTGCATAATGCGGGTTTAATGCCTTGGATGTATGTGACGAGGTAGTTTATTATTGTTAGGCTTTTATTGGCGACATAATAAGAACCCATCTTATTCATTAATAATTTCTACACAGGGATCTACATTTCGTTCTTAGCGATGGTAGGGTAACTATTAATTGCTTGTATATGGACTTGTTTTAAAGGAAATTTTATCAAGGCATATTTCTGTTCAAATCGAACTATTTTTTTGCAAATATTCTTCTGAATTTCTCTCGATGGATTGATAAAAAGATATTCGTAAAAAAATTAAAAAATGGGACTAAGAAAATCCTCATATACACTAAATTTGTAATTTTTAAAGTAATTTTTTTATCTGGAGATTCAATCGTAACAATAATGTATTTAATAGAGTTTTTTAAGAAATCAAAGCCAACATTAATTTTCATTTTCTTTTTCACGTTGATCATTTTTCCGGTCATTTTCTTTTTGGTTAGTCCGAAAAGAGAACTTCCTGTTTTTAATCCGGTTGACGTCAATCCCCGATTGGTAGATGATGCAGTTCGGCATATCAATAGAAATCATAAAATTGGAAACTTTGAACTGATCAATCAAAATGGCAAAGTTATCACACAAGATGATTTTAAAAATAAAATTTATATAGCGGATTTTTTCTTTACCAGATGCCAAACCATTTGTCCGATTATGGCTTTGAATATGGCTGAATTACAAGAAAACTATAAATCGGATTCTGAAATTAAGTTCTTATCCCATTCTGTTACACCGATAATTGATAGTGTTTCGGTTTTAAGAACATATGCAGATCAAAAAGGGGCAATTGATGGCAAATGGGAAATTACAACAGGAGATAAGAAACATATTTATGCTTTGGCTAGAAAATCATATTTCGCTGTTTTGGATGAGGGAGATGGAGGAGATCAGGATTTTATTCATACGGAACAATTTATTTTAATAGATAAAAAGGGTCAGATCAGGGGATTTTATGACGGAACAGATAAGAATGAGTTGGAACGCATATATAAGGATATAGATATTTTGAAAAAAGAATAATAAAATCCTTTGCAAAGTGACATTTATCATATAATTCAAATTAATTTTATGTACTTTCGCAGAGTATTTATAATTAATCTAAATAAGAATTGGATTCAACCATTGCAGACTTAGAAGTAGGAGAACGAGGAGTAATAAAGGAAGTGTCGCTTGAATACATACCATTAGCTCTTTTGGAAATGGGATGTTTACCAGGTGAAGATGTTGAGTTAATTCAAATAGCACCGTTAAAAGATCCTCTATATATTCGTGTAAACGGCAGTCATCTTGCTATAAGAAAAGAAGTTGCCAGTCAAATATTGATTACCAAAAAATAGCACCAATGTCTAATTATAAAGCAATAAAAGTAGCTTTAGTTGGTAATCCAAATACAGGCAAAACTTCAATTTTCAATCAACTTACAGGGCTGAATCAGAAAGTGGGTAATTATCCCGGCATTACTGTCGAAAAGAAAGTTGGAAGTGCTCAGCTTTCTAAAAACATAAAGGCATCTATAATTGATCTTCCGGGAACCTACAGTATAAATCCAAATTCATTGGATGAAAATATTGTAATTCAAACTTTACTGAACACAAAACATGAAGATTTTCCGGATGTAATAGTAGTTATAGCCGATATTGAAAATATCAAAAGAAATCTTTTGCTGTTTTCTCAAATTAAAGATTTAGAAATCCCAACTATATTGGTTATTAATATGGTTGATGAGATGCAAAAAAGAGGAATTGAAATTGATATAGAGCAATTGAAAATAGCATTGGATACAGAAATTGTTCTGACCAGCGCTCGAAAAAATCAGGGAATTGAAACGCTGAAAAAGGCTATTATAAAGTATAACGATTTAAGTACAAACTCATTAATTGAAATCGCAAATAAAATAGATTCTGATTATTTTAATAAAATTAAAGATACTTTTTCCGATTTTCCATTATACCGATCATGGTTGTATATCACACAGGCTGAGAATTTAGATGATTTAAATGAGCATCAAAAAAATTCAATACTTACTTATAGAAAAGATAAAGAAAAATTAAAAAAGTATCAGCATAAAGAAACCATTTACCGATATCAACAGATACATAATATTCTTAAAAAAACGTACACGGTAGATAAAAGTAAGGCAACCGACCTAAGAAGCAAATTGGATAGAATTTTAACACATAGAATATATGGTTATGTGATTTTTGCGTTGATTTTACTGGTTATTTTTCAATCAATATTTGACTGGGCAAGTGTTCCGATGGATTATATTGATACTTTTTTTGCTTATTTAAGTGGCAGCATAAAAGATTTTCTTCCCGCTGGGAAACTTACCGATTTAATTTCGGAAGGCATTATCCCGGGGATAGGAGGAATCGTTATTTTTATTCCTCAAATAGCTATATTATTTTTATTCATGGCCATATTGGAAGAGACAGGATATATGAGTCGGGTAGTTTTTTTAATGGATAAAATAATGCGTCGTTTTGGGATGAATGGAAAGAGTGTGGTTCCATTAATTTCGGGTACAGCTTGTGCAATTCCGGCGATTATGGCGACAAGAAATATAAGCGGTTGGAAAGAAAGGTTGATTACAATTTTAGTCACACCGTTTACTACTTGTTCTGCACGTTTACCAGTTTATGCTATAATTATTGCTTTGGTAATTCCTCAGCAAAGAGTACTGGGTTTTTTTAGTTTACAGGGATTAACCTTGTTGGCTTTATACATGTTAGGCTTTACAACTGCTATAATTTCCGGATATATATTGAATAAAATTTTAAAGGTGAATAATAAAAGTTTTTTTATTGTTGAAATGCCGAATTATAAGTTACCATCCTTAAAAAACATATTAATCACTGTCGTTGAAAAAACAAAGGCCTTTGTTTTTGGGGCAGGTAAAATAATATTGGCAATTTCAATAATTTTATGGTTTTTAGCATCAAATGGATCAGATAATTTTGATAATTCTGAAGAACTATTTAGAAGTAAACATGAAATTCTAAATTTAAATGAAAAAGAATATACCGAACAACTAGCTTCTTTTAAATTGGAAAATTCTTATATTGGTGTTATGGGAAAATCCATTGAACCGGTTATAAAACCCTTGGGATATGATTGGAAAATTGGAATCGCATTAATTGCGTCCTTTGCAGCCAGAGAAGTTTTTGTAGGTACCTTGGCAACAATTTATAGCGTTGGAAACGATGATAAAAATAATACAACCATTAAACAACGAATGGCGGCTGAGATTAATCAAGATACAGGAGAAAAACTCTTTACTTTCCCCGTTGGAATGTCTCTGATGATATTTTATGCTTTTGCCATGCAATGCGTGAGTACATTAGCCATTGTTAAAAGAGAAACAAATAGTTGGAAATGGCCCTTATTACAGTTATTCGGTATGGGTTTGATGGCCTATATTTCATCTTTTATAACCTATACGATATTAAGTTAAAAGATTAGCATGCAACAAATTTTAGTTTATATAGTCTTAGCCTTAGCCATTCTTTTTTTGGTAAGAAAATATTTTTTTAAACCCAAAAAGAAAAGTGGGGGATGCGATACGGATTGTAATTGTTAGAATTTATTCATGGTATGATTTTGAAAAAGGCATGTTAATTATTTATGGTTGCCCTGAAACCAATACAATTTTTTCCAATTGATTATTAATTGCTTTTTTGTAAAACTCTTTTAAACTGGCATAATGATTGGAACCGATTAATGCACTATTAATTGTTGTTGTGGAGTTAATCAGAATTTTATTTTTATCCACTTTTATCGTTAAAATATAGGACCCAATATTATCAGGTAATTCAAGTGATATATTATCAGGTTTTGATTCTACCGAATAGTTTTCGGGGATTTGGATCGCAATACTTATATTGTTTTTCCATGCAGAACCGTAATCAATTGGATATATTCTTTTATCAAGTTTAAACGGATTTTCTTTGATTGTTAAAAATAATAATGGTGAAATATAAATTTTATCCCCTATGATATCTGCCTGATTTTCATCTGTAAACATTACCATTTGAGCTAGTGGTTTTGAAATGTCTGTTTTATTGGTGATTCTAAATTTATCTATTTCAATATCATTGTTTTCAGTTTCTATTATTCGAATTAATTCATCTTCTGATATGGAAGCATATTCATCTCGATATTGCAAGGCATTTAAATTGTTGTAATTGGTTTTCATAATACCGGAAATACTACCTTCACGATCCAATTGAACTGAAACTATTACTTTTTTGGCATTGTATTTTTTAGGATATAGATCCAAAGTCGTTGAGGATCCATTTTCTCTAATTAATCGACCTTCCCAATTCAAAACTCGTAAAGGTAAAACATTTGGTAAACTGTATTTTTCTGTCGCATCTAATAATATTACCTCATTCTGAACCTCTACACCAGCAATTACATAATTAAAACCTTCCTTGGTTGGAAATAATGGAATACCATGTGAACGTGTGCTGACTAAAACCGGATTTGCAGCAACCCCTGCTTCTCTTAACATGGCAACTAAAGTTAAGTTAATCTCAGATGAGTTTCCAACACCCTCTTTATATGCCTTTTTTATTCCATCTGCGGAAACATACAAGCGGTTCAATTCATTCCATTTCATTTTGCTTTTTACAAAATTTAAAATGACATTTATTTTTTCAGTTGGAGAATCAATACCTGTAATGATGCTCACTAAATCTTTTTTAAAATGATTTTTTTTATCCAATTGAACTCCAAAATAGGAGCTTTGATAAATAGTTTTTACTACATCTTTCCATGTTGTATTATAGTATTTATGCATACCATTTTTAGGTTTGTAAGCCGAAATTTCAAAATCAACTATTGCCCGATAATTATTCATATTATTGACATATGGCTCTTCTATCAAAGCCGGAATAAATTTTTCGCTAATCGTAAATATTTTTTCGGTTTGACTCATTTTGCTATAATTGGTGCTCGACTTTATCGATGAAAATGAGCCATTGGAAGTTCTTGATTTTGATACAAGTTGGTAGTCTTTTTGAGTTGTTGATTGTTTGACATTAATAGGGTAATATCTACTGGTTAAATATTTAAAATCAAATCGTTCAGGAATCTGAATTTTAACCTCTAAAAACTTTATTGGAATATCGTATTGACAAATAACATCATTGATAGACATAATATAAGGGGATGATATCGTATATTTCCATTCCACAATACAACCTTCTTTTAAATTTGGTAAAGTAAAATTTTTACTGGACCAACTTTCGGATATTTTTTCTTTAAAAATACCATTCTTTTCTAATTTGGTTTTTTTTATCTTACCTCCTTCAAGGTTATACGTTTAAACCTTAATGGTAAGTTTTTCATCCTCACCCTGAGTGTATAATCCAATTTTTTTTGTTGCATATTCAAAACCATCTTTGTTATACAACTTAATTCGTTCATGTACCTCACTAATTAAATTCCATCCTGTCATTTGGTCATATTCATAACGTGTGTTTCTTTTTTTATATAAAACCACGGCATTTGCAGAAGTATCCTGTGGGTAAAACTTTTCCTCCAATTCTTTTTTGGAAACTTTACCAAATTTGATTTCTTGTGCTAAGAGATTCGTATTTGAAATTAAAATAATTCCTAATAAAAGAGTGTTTATTTTTCTCATAATTTTAATTTTTAGCCAATACAATTTTTGAGTTATCCAGTTGGTTTATTTTTTATAGAATTTTCTATAATCATTATAATCATCAACGGTATACATGCCTTGTTTCACTATTAATTCCCGACTGTATTTAAGCTGATATTCGTTTATCTGTTCAATTTTAATTTTATAGGTTCCAAATTTGGTTTCGTATGTCTTATCATTTGCCAAGGCTTCAATTGTATAATTTTTTGGTAAATTGATGATTATTTCATCAATATCGATAAATCCATATTGAATTTCCAAGGGTAACTTTCTGTTTCTAAACCTTTTTGGCACATGATTATTTGCGTTTAATGCATTCAGTCTTACCAACATTCTTTCTCCACTAAGCACAGCATAATTTGTTGCTGTAAATTCAATATCTTCTATAAAATAAGTGTTAATGTCATCATTTTTAAGGCTTATTTTGGTGATTTTGATATTGTTGATTCTCTCGAAAAAATCTTTATAATAGCGATCCTTTTCTTTAGAATCATAATCTTTTATATAATAATTATCGTTATACTGAATTCCAAAACTTTCAATTTTAGCTTTAACATTGATATTCCCATTTTCGTCCAAAGTATATTCGCCCTTAATAGATTGCTTGTTTTCAATATCGCTATAGGATTTTGTTCGCATTATTTTACCTCCTTCTGGAGTCACAACCAATACATCGCGATCATCAGTAAATGTTCCTAAATAACCAAAAGGGACTTTTTGACTCGTACATTCTAACCACACTGTATCCTTTTTTGTAGGAACCATTAAAATGGCATGATTGCCTTGAATTGAAGCTAATTCACTATCAATATTTCTCCTTTCTTTGGCATAAATAATTGTATAGTATGAAGGAACATCTGCTTCCCGGAGAAGAGCGTAGGTATAATTAGTCAGCGCTTTACAATCTCCATAACCTAATTTATCAACATCATTGGCCAACATGGGTTTCCAACCACCGATACCAATTTGCACACTAATATACCTTGTTTTTTCCTGCATATAATTATAAACCAGACGTGCGCGTTCCTCCAAGTTTTCAATACCATTCACTAAGGTTTTTATTTCAGCTTTGGTGGCATCTGGTAATTCGGTTGTTCCGGTTAAAAGTTCATCGTACATCCATTTACCAAATTCATTCCAATTATTGGCTTTTCCATCCACTCCGGCCAGGTGAAATTTATTTGCTGCCAATTGTAAATATGGCCCATAATTTAAAAAAAGAGGGCTGTGAGATTCATTCTCAATGGCAAGGGCATTTTTTAAAGTGTATGAAAATTTATTTTTGACCGAATTATTTGTAATATGATAATTATCAAAATTATTCTCCTTAAATCTTATCGTTATATCTTCCGGATAGGTTAGATTATAGGTGCTTAATTGTGTGCTTGCATAGTAATAATTAATGGGGATCCATTTGGGTATAAATGCTGTATTTGAAGATTTTATTTCATAACTATATTTGATGGTATATGGATAATCAATAGGTACATGATGGTAATATTTAACTCTATCATCAGAATATAAGGATCCATCTGCAGCCGAAACATCTTTAAAATCATTGCTTTTTACTTTTTTTATTTCTATACCAAAGGCATTGAAAATTTTTACTTTGATGTTGCTTATGGAATTATGATTATCATAATATAGATTGATATATCCATCGCCATCACCATGTTTATTTAGTATTGTAACAGCCACATCTTTTTGAATTATCATTTTTGAAGATGAAACCATTTCAATATTTGTATGGTGATATCGAAATACTGCATTGGCATTTGTTTTTAAACTATCCGGAATTGTTAAAATACTTAAATTTATGTCTTGGGAAAAGGATGAATGGAATACAAAAAGAATTAGAAGAGAGGAATAAAATTTTCGTTTCATGTATTTTAATTTTTGTTTTTTGTGTCAATAATGATTGTTACGGGCCCGTCATTTAAAAGTTTAATTTTCATATCTGCCCCAAAAATACCGGTTCCTACTTTTTTGTTGATTTCGATTTCAAATTGGTTAATAAAATCCTTATAAATAGGAACAGCTGTTTCTGGCTTGGCTGCTTTGATATAAGATGGCCGGTTTCCTTTTTTAGTGCTTGCCAGTAAGGTAAATTGACTTACCACAATGGCATCGCCATCCACATCAATAATAGATTTATTCATTACTTGATTCAGATCATTAAATATTCGGAGATTGGCTATTTTTTTTGATAACCAGATAATATCTTCTTGAGTATCTTCATTAGAGATGCCTAAAAGTATAAGAAGACCTTGGGAAATTTTACTTACAATCTCTCCCTTAACTTTTACGGAGGAATTTGTTACTCTTTGTATAACTGCTATCATTTAAATAAATCATAAAAAATGTACAGGGGGAGGATATACATTTCAAATTAAAGAAAATAATTCTAATTAGAAACGATTAATTCCAATAAAAATTATTTTTATCAATAATATAAAATGATTCTGAATAAGATCGCTGAAAAAATTCAGTTTAAATAGAGAATCAATCGAAGGAATTAACTCTGAAATTTTCATCTTCACCACTCAAAAGTGTTAAGTAACTTTTATATCTGGAATTTGCAATTTCACCATTTTCTAAGGCTTTTTTCACAGCACATTTGGGCTCATTTATATGAAGGCAATTATTAAATTTACATCGATGTTTTAAGGCAAAAAATTCTCTAAAGTAATCTCCAATTTCATTTTGATTAAGATCTACAACACCAAATCCTTTTATACCGGGAGTGTCGATAATGTAGCCTCCAAATGGTAATGGAAACATTTCGGCAAAAGTAGTCGTGTGTAAACCTTGTTTGTGTTGTGGGGATATTGCAGCAATTTTTAAATTTAAATCGGATGCAATAATATTAATTAAAGATGATTTCCCTACCCCGGAATGCCCGGAAAACATACTCACTTTATTTTTCATTAAGTTCTCTACATCTTTAATGTTGATATTATTTTTAACAGAAATGTCCAAACATTGATAACCAATTTGAGTGTATATTTTTGAAAGATCATTCTTTTGTGCATTCAATTTCTTATTATACAAATCAATCTTGTTAAATAGTAAAATTGTTTCAATACCATAAGCTTCTGTTGTGACCAAAAATCTATCTATAAAAGCTGGAAAAGTAGGAGGTTCGTCCATAGTTACTAATAAAAAAGCCTGATCGATATTAGCTGCAATGATATGTGTTTGCTTAGAAAGCTTTACAGATTTGCGAATAATATAGTTTTTTCTATCGTGAATATTTGTAATAATTCCTGTATCCCTGTCCTTTTCCAATTCAAAATCAACATAATCTCCTACAGTTATAGGATTTGTACTTTTAATGCCTTTGATACGAAATTTGCCTCTTATTCGGCATTGGAATTTTTGATGATTACGATCTCTTATAGTATACCAGCTTCCTGTTGATTTTGTTACGACTCCAGTCATTGATTTGATAGAAATATTAATGTAATTTATTGAATTCCTCCTTCGCGTTCACTTCGGCGGACGAGAAGATAAGGTTTAATTCCCCGTCCGCCTGAGGCGGACCGGAAAATCAGGATGTTTGCATAGCAAACTCAATTTAATACCACGTATGCTTGCGTCGAGGTAATTTATTCAATATCATTTCCCAAAATTAGCTAAAAAGCAAATAGCTACCAAGATTTATTTATTTACTATATTTGAATCCATTATTATAAATAATTATATTTAAATGAAATTTATTAAAAATATATTTCTGTTTCTATTGGTTTTATTCCTAGTGGGAGCAATTTATTTGGCAACATTGGAAGGAAACTATGATGTGAAGAGATCCATAATAATCAAAGCTAAGCCTGAAGTAATTTTCAATGATTTAAATGATTATAAAAATTGGAAAGAATGGGGTCCCTGGTATGAAAAAGATTCGACCATTCAAGTAATATATGGCGAAAATACTGTCGGAGTTGGTGGTTCTTACTCATGGACAAGTGAGCAAGAAGGAGATGGATTTTTGGAAACTTTACAAGTGGAAAAACCAAAAAGCCTGAAACAAGAAATTAAATTTATAACTCCTTTTGGAGATATGAAATCTGATATGAATTGGAATTTGGAGGAGATCGAGGAAGGAACAAAAGTAACTTGGATTATAAAAGGTGAAATAAGTTTCTTTTATAGGTTTATGGTCAAAGGAATGGTAGAAGAAGTTGGGTTCATGGAAGAACGGGGCTTGGAATTATTGGCTAAACATATTCAAAATAAAATAAAAGTTTATCATATAGAAAATGAAGGTGTTGTAGATTATAGCGGTGGATTTTATTTGTATACAACCACCTCTTCAAAAATTAGTGAAATGGGTACAAAATTTCCAGTTATGTTAGCGAAAGTAGGAGATTTTGTATCATCGAATCATATTCGAACTTCTGGAAGCTCTTTCACGATCTATCACAAATTTGATCAACAAAATGGCACTACTATGTTCTCCGTTTGTACGCCTATACCGGAACGAATGATTACTCCAAAAGGGACTGATATCTTAACCGGTTTTATGAAAAGAGGAAAATATGTTAAAACCACTTTACAAGGTAGCTATGAAAATTCAAAAATGGCTTGGGATAAAGCGATGATTGGTGTTGAAGAATTGATAGATTATACGATGCTCGAAAATGGGGAACCTTTTGAGGTTTATGTAAATAATATTCTTACAACTCCTAATCCGGCTGATCTTATCACTGAAATTTATATACCTGTTGTAAAAGTGAATGCCCTGGATGAATAATCACGATTTCCCTATTTATTTAGTATTTCACTTAAAGTGAATCCCTAACTTAATCAAAATATTTCAAACTTCCTTATACCTAAAACAGCTCGGAATATGATCGTTTACCATACCTGTGGCCTGCATATGGGCATAGATTACGGTGGAACCAACAAATTTAAATCCTCGTTTTTTTAAATCTTTAGAGATAGTATCAGAGAGTTTTGTTATTGCAGGAATCTCATTCATGGTTTTCCATTGATTCACAATAGGTTTATGGTCGACAAACTTCCAAAAATAAATTGAAAACGAACCAAACTCTTTTTGAATATCCATAAAAGCTTGAGCATTGCTTATGGTTGCCCTTATTTTTAATTTATTCCGAATGATACCGGCATTATTCATTAATTCATCAAATTTATTTTCGTCGTAATTGACTATTTTTTTATAATCAAAATTATCAAAAGCTTTTCTAAAATTTTCTCGCTTGCGAAGTACAGTTATCCAACTCAATCCAGCCTGGAAAGTTTCGAGAATTAAAAATTCAAAAAGTTTATCATCATCATATACTGGTACTCCCCATTCTGTATCATGGTAGTCCATATATAAGGGGTCTTTTCCACTCCAGGCACATCTTGTTTTATCCATTTTTAACTAACTTTTGTTTTTTATATATAACATCTCTATCCTCTAAGTAATTAACTACGAAATCGAAACAATCCTTGTGTTTTCCTACGAACTCGGGTGGAAAAACGCCTTTTTCATTAAAGAGGTTTTCAATTATGAGGTTTACAGTTGCTGTGGCAGTATATCCTGTAGTTCTTGCCATAGAAGATGTGTTTGTTGTTTCATTAAATTCGTCGTAAAGACTGTAAATAATTTTTTCAGTATTTCCATCTTTGTTGATTCCCGTAATACTAATTTTCATTATTGTAAGCTCTTTTGCATTTTTTTTAAGTTTCCATTCTTTGAATAATATTTTACTTGTAATCTCCAAAGGACTTATTTTATACCTTGAACATCCATTTTTTCCGGATCAAAAAACCCACTTTCCCTGAATACTCTTATGTATTCAACATGTCCGGGATAAAGTAAGGTTTTTTCTTTCATATTGGGTATATGAGGAATCGAAAAAATTAATGAGCGTAAACCATCTGAATTAAAAGATTCTAAAGTACCCACAATTTCAATTTCGACAATCTCTACATCGGATAGTGCTTCTCGGGTGATGACTTGTCAATTTTCCACATATCTTGCAGGCCGTGTATATTGTTCAATTACATCAACCGGTGAAAATGGATCTTTATAGTTAAAGGGACATTTTTTTATTTTTGGTAATCCACCTACCAAAAATTCAAAATTATTAATAATTAACTGTTCATTATAAAAACCCAATATCATATTTCCCATTTCAGGTACTATACCACAATCTACAATAGCGATTACCTTATTTTTTTAGTCAATTCATTTAATTTCAAAGAATTTTCCGGGAAAAATGAAATATCAACTACGTCTTTCTATGCTTCAATAATATTTTTTATGGTGTTGAAACCCAAAAATTTCAGTACCGCACAAACGACGATATCAAAAGATGAAATTGCATTTTGAAGCTCACTTTTATCGGTTACGTCAACACAAACAGTAGTCAAATTAATACACTTTTTCTTAATAATATGTAAGGTGTTCTGATCGATATCGGATATGGTAACCTGGTGGTCTTTAGATAAATCAATGGCCATGACACTACCTACCATGCCACTGCCCAAAACAATTATTTTTTTCATGGATGAAGTATAAAATTTATACACCCCTTATTCTGCTTTCGAGAGGGAGAAATTCGATAAAAGAGAATAAGGGGTATGTTATAAAATAGATTTATTCAAATACATTATTTTATTACTGTTCTAAAATACAAAAAAAAATGGAGTATTTTTGAATTTATCAACCAAATTGTCTCATGATAAAAATCAAAGAAGAATTACTAAAAAAATGCAAAAATTTTGTTGAAGCAAGTATGAAAACTATCAATGATATCATTTCTTCAAATCAAAAAGCCTTACAGTCAGAAACCAAAAGTTCGGCAGGGGATAAGCATGAAACAGGTAGAGCCATGCTGCAATTGGAAATGGAAAAGGCTTCATTTCAATTGTCATCTGTGAATCAAATGAAGGAAACATTGGATAAAATTAATTTCGATACGAAATTTGAAACTGTGCATTTGGGGAGTTTAGTTTATACCAATCAACATAATTATTTTTTAGCAATTAGTGTTGGGCGCTTGATTATCGCTGATAATGAATTTTTTGCTATTTCTTCTTCCTCTCCAATAGGATCTATTTTAATAGGTAAAAAAGAAAGTGATAGTTTTATTTTCAACAATTATAAAATAGAAATTTTAGCGGTTCACTAATGCTTGTTGATTTTATATACTGAACTCTGATTACCAAGAAAAAGAGTTTAACCCAAATTGTCGATTTGACTTTTTAATGTATAATCAGGCTTTAACCCTTCATTACAAAACTCTAATGAACAATTAGGGTTTAATTTTAAGACTCGCATTGAATTCTCTGAATCCCATATTGTAAAGAGTAAAGCTCAATATATCCGCATGTTGTTCTATGGTTTTAGAAAGAGGTGTTCCGGCACCATGACCGGCTTTTGTTTCGATTCGAATCAAAACAGGATTATTTCCATTTTGTTTTGCTTGTAATTCGGCTGCGAACTTAAAGGAATGAGCAGGAACAACCCTATCATCATGATCACCAGTAGTTATAAAAGTTGCGGGATATTCAACACCATTTTTCACATTATGAACAGGAGAGTAAGCTCTTAAGTAATCAAACATTTCTTTATTTTGCTCAGATGTTCCATAATCATAAGCCCATCCGGCCCCTGCTGTAAACGTATGGTATCGTAACATATCTAGAACACCAACCGCCGGCAAGGCAACTTTCATTAAATTGGGCCTTTGAGTCATCGTTACTCCAACTAATAATCCACCATTTGACCCTCCACGAATAGCAAGAAATTCACTTGAAGTATATTTATTTTCGATTAAATATTCTGCCGCAGCAATAAAATCATCAAATACGTTTTGTTTTTTTAATAGTGTACCTGCATCATGCCATGCCTTGCCATACTCACCACCGCCTCTTAAATTTGGTACCGCATATACACCTCCTTGCTCTAACCAAACGGCGTTGGCAATACTAAAATTCGGTGTTAAGCTAATATTAAAACCGCCATATCCATATAAAATAGTTGGATTTTCACCATTCATGTCAATTCCTTTTTTATAGGTAATAATCATCGGGATTTTAGTCCCGTCTTTTGAAGTATAAAAAACTTGCTTCGATTCATAGTCGTCAGAAATAAAATCGACTTTAGGTTTTTTGTAAAGAATTGATTCACCTTCATTCGGGTTAAATTTATATATGGATGTTGGAGTCGTATAATTGGTAAAAGAATAATACAAAATTTTATTCTCTTTTTTTCCCCAAAATCCTCCGGCCGAACCAATACCCGGAAGTTTTATTTCTCGAATGAAATCACCCTTATAATCGTATTGTTTTATTTGAGAAACTGCATCTTTCATATATTCTGCAAAAAAGAAACCAGATCCTTTAGTTATATTCAATACGTTTTCAGTTTCCGGTATAAAATCAACCCAATGGTTTGAACGAAGTTCATCAACATGTACTTTAATAATTTTTTTATTTGGAGCATTTAAATTTGTTGAAATAAACAAATGATCACCTTCTGAATCGATCACATAATTGTCGCTTTCAAAATTATCTACAATAGTTTTTAATTTACTTTCATAATGGCCTAATGTTTTAAAATACAATTCGTTACCTGATGTGGATGTTGCGGCACTTATAATTAAATATTTTTGATCTTCGGTAACATAACCTCCTACATAGCGACGTTTTTTTTCTAAACCAAACAGAATTTTGTCTTCATTTTGTTTGGAGCCCAATTTGTGATAATACAATTTATGTTGATCTGTTTTTTCAGAAAGTTCACTTCCTTTTGGTTTATCATAACTGGAATAATAAAAGCCTTCATTTTTATACCAGGAAAGTCCACTAAATTTCACATCTTTTATGGTGTCTTCTAATATCTCTTTAGTCATAGCATCCATAACAATGACTTTTCTCCAATCAGAACCTCCTTCTGATATAGAATAGGCAACTTTTTTTCCATTCTTACTAAAAGAAACAATTCCCAATGAAGTAGTTCCATCTTTTGAAAAATTATTAGGATTTAAAAATATTTCAGGTTCTTCACTATTTTTTTGACGATATAAAATATATTGATTTTGCAATCCGTCATTTTTATAAAAATAATGATAATCACCACGTTTAAATGGTGCTCCAACTTTTTCATAATTCCACAATTGTGTCAATCTTTTTTTTAAATCATCACGAAAAGGAATTTGATCCAAATAATTGAAAGTAATTTTATTTTCTGCTTTTACCCAGGCTTCCGTTTCCTCAGATCTGTCATCTTCCAGCCATCTATAAGGATCTTGTACATCTGTGCCGAAATAATTATCGACAGTATTAATTTTATTTGTATTGGGATATTTCACGGATATATTCGAATTTTGAGCAACTATTATAGTTGTAATAAGAGAAAAAATTAAGAAAAGCTTGGTTGGATTTATTTTCTTCTTGAGATAAATATTGAAGTTTATGATAAATATAAAAAAAAGCACCTTTAAAAGTGCTTCTATTTTTTAACATGTCAGAAATATTTTAATTTAAAGCATTCACACTTTCAATTTTACCGGGTAAAAATTGTTTCAATGTAGCCTCAATACCATTTCTTAGGGTGATAGTAGATGAAGGACATCCACTACATGCGCCTTGTAAAATAACATTAACTTCTTTGGTTTCCTTGATATACGATAAGAACTCAATATTTCCCCCATCACTAGCAACTGCCGGTTGGATATATTCATCTAAAATGGCAATAATTTGTTTCGAAATTTCATCATTTGTTTGAACAAATTTTGGTTTTGAATCTGAACTTTGAACAGCTTTTGATTGATAATTTTCAGAAACAATTCGTCGGTCATCTTGTAAATATTCTTTAATAAAATCACGAATTTCCGTATTAATTTCAAACCATTCCAGGTCATCATTTTTCATGATGGAGATATAGTTGTTTGAAATAAAAACTTCTTTAACAAATGGAAATTCAAATAATTCCTGAGCTATAGGTACATGAAGCGTCTCTTTTTTACTTAAAACTTCAATATTTTTAGAAGTAAGTAATTTATTGGTTACAAATTTTTGCACACTTGGATTTGGTGTGCTTTCTGCATAAACTTCTATGACAGAAATCGTATCTTTTGCATTAAATACAGACCCATTTTGATTAAGAAAAGAAGTAATCATATCTCTGGTTTCTTCCTGTACTTCTTTCCAATCAACAATGTCAAATTTTTCAACCGCAATAAAATTCGCAGTAATAAAAACTTTTTTTACAAAGGGAAGGTGAAAAAGTTGCTTCAC
>SMVA01078408.1_pt1 | contig 16335 bp, 16 predicted proteins | sample 2456451 | NCBI WGS metagenome assembly SMVA01 (sample SAMN11095933, study PRJNA526329) | marine sediment metagenome | biome: Marine sediment; feature: Surficial sediment; material: Deep marine sediment; isolation source: Hadal surficial sediment | place: Pacific Ocean | collected 2014-05 | depth...
AGCCAAGGTAACGATCGAGATTGAAGGCGAGACGAAGCCCGCACTGGTTGCCGAGTGGCTCACACTGCATATGGTCGCCTGAGCGGCACTTAAGGATAGCCGATGCCCAGAGTACGCATCTTTCAGGTTGACGCCTTCAGCAAAAAACCGTCTCGGTTATTGGTGGCGTAGACTTGTTCGATGCATTTTTGACCCTGGATTTCCCGCACGTCGATGGCCTGGGGATATCCGAGTACATTCGTCTCGCGCCGGGTAGTGAGAAGGAGCGCCCGGCGGGTTACCCGACGGACGAAACGGTTGAGCGCAAGATACGCGTACAGTCGACGATCGAATCGGTGCCCTGCGGCGCCACCGTGCAGGCCTATTCCCAGCCACTACGGGTTTGGGTCAGGGAACCGGTTGCCGGCCTGACGCTAGCCGTGGATTATGCGCTACGTGCCACGAGTCTGAGCGAGCCCGTCATCGGCACACTCCGGCTTCACGTCAGCGATTCGTGAGCCCCGGGTCCTGTGTGGAGTAAACGTCAACCGAGGCGGATTTCCTGCGTTATGGTATGAAGACTAAGGAGCATCCTATGAGATCCAGGCTTGTACTAGCTCTATGTGCCCTCGTTTTGTGCAGCGGCTGCGCGACCCGCAGCGCATCGGGTAACAGCTATCCACGCTACGAGACGCGTACGGTCTACGATGTCGAGTACGGTGAGGTAGTCGCGACGCGAATCGTAGCAATCGAAGGGGATGCATCGTTCATTGGTGTGTGGGGTGGATCGGAAGTCGGGCGCGCCGTAGCCGGCACCGTGGGAGATGGTGCTGCGCGGGGCGTCGCACGAGCCGTGGGCGCCGTGGCGGGCGCCGTGGCGGGCGGGGCCATCGAGAAAAAACTCACCGCGGAGGATGGTTTGGAGATCACCGTACGTCTGGACAGTAACGGCGATACGATCGCTGTCGTACAAGCGCAGGATGTATTGTTTGCGCCCGGTGAGCGCGTCCGGGTGTTATTCGGCCCCCACGGATCGACTCACATCACGCTGCCTTAACCTGGGCCTCGGATCGCCAGCGTCAGGCTGGCTATTGCATTGCCGTCAGGCGCTTGTCGAGCGTGACGGTCCTCACAGCGATTTCGCGAGAATTCTGGTCAAATCAGCGAATCTGTGTCTCGACCAGGGATGAGTCAGCGAGATGACCGCCGAGATTCCCCAACGATCGAGAAAGCGAGTCAGCGCTAGTATTCGCTTTATCGATAGATTCCTTAGCCGTCAACCGACAGAGCGGCTCACGGGCCTGTTGCTCGGTCAGATCGACACGTTTAACAGAATCAACACGACTTTCGGCAGCGAGCAGTCGCGCAAGTTCTGCGCAGAGTACACCGAGATGCTCCGGGGCATCGTTCCTCAGGGGACGCCCGTCATTCGCTTATCGGGGCGCCGATTCGCCATTCTAGTGACTGCCGACTCGACTTCCGAGGTTGCGGATCTGGCTACGCTAATTTCCGAGAAGCACCAACCCCAGATGCAGGTGGATGAAGAAAGCTTTATGGTCGACGTCGCAATGGGCGTTGCCATGCACCCGATACACGCTTCCGACGCTAACAGTCTTTTTCGGCGCGCGGATCTCGCTCTAAAGAGCGCGTGGGACGGAGATCTGGCCTTCGACGTCTACCAGCCCGATGACACCAAAGCGCAGGCCTCACTCTGGAAACTGGAAAGCGACCTCAAGCGAGCAATCATCGCCAGTGATCTAGACGTCTACTATCAGCCCAAAGTAGATCTCCTGCGACACAAAGTCTGTGGTGTCGAAGCGCTCGCTCGCTGGAAAACTCCGGGCGGCAAAACCGTGTCACCGGAGGAATTCATTCCGCTGGCGGAACGCTGTGGAATGATTGCGCAGTTAACCTGGGTTGTATTCGATAAGGTTTGCGAAGCGGTTCAAGCATGGCGGCGCTTCGACGAGCCGTTTGGCATGGCTGTTAATGTCGCGCCCCAGGCGGTGAATCACTCCGAGTTTTTCGATCGTCTGACGGCATTGAGAGACAAGCTGGCGACACTAAACATCCGACTCGCAATCGAACTGACCGAGGACAGCTTGCTACAGGACGATAGGGAATCTCTGTCGAACCTACACAAGGTTCGCGAGCTAGACGTCGATCTCGCCATCGATGACTTCGGCAAGGGCTATTCTTCGTTGAACTATCTGAAGCTGGTGCCGGCCACAGAACTCAAGCTAGACAAGACATTTATCGAGACCATTCACGTCGATCAAACGGATCAAAAGATCGTGAAAGCCGTCATCGATCTTGCCCATGCGCTTGACATGCGGGTCGTTGCGGAAGGGGTCGACAGCGATGAAAGTATTGCCATGGTTCGAAATCTCGGTTGTGAGTTGGCGCAGGGATTTGGAATCGCCAAACCGATGCCGAGTGATCTGGTCATTGCCTGGGTAGATGACTACTCGCCCCGGCTCTCACTGGCGGACGACACTGGCACTTCGAAAGAATTCCTGGTCATGGGTACCTAGTGGCCCATCGATATAACGTCGTTGGACCACTAGCTGCCCCCCAGCGTCCCGAATAGCATTAGAATAGCGCTGTCTGACCTCGCCCTGCAGGGGGTTACGTCGCTTATCGTATGGGGCTACTGCTAAACCTAGCCTACCTCGCCGCCACCGTTTTGGCTTTGCCGTGGTTGGCCTATCGTCTAATTGTGCGTGGGGACAGGCATGGGCTCCTGATGCGCTTTGGCCGAGGCCTGGGCCCCGGCTTGCAGAACGCCATCTGGCTGCACGGCGCTTCGGCCGGGGAGATCTCATTACTCAAGCCGCTCGTGGATCTTCTCGAAAAGGATATGCCGGCTACGCCACTCGTTATCTCAGCGTATTCCTCCACTGGCTTGGCAGCTGCCCGGCAGGCCTATCCGAAGCACCGCGTGATTTTCTTTCCGTTGGATCTTACCTTCATCGTTGCCCGTTTTCTTACGTTATTCGACCCGCGCCTGATCGTAATCGTGGAGTCGGAGTTTTGGCCGAACTTTCTGGCGGCCGCTCAGCATCGGGAGATTCCTGTAGCCGTTATCAATGGCAAGATGTCGTTGAAGTCTTACCAGCGCAATGCGAGGACTCGTATCGTGCCGATGTTGCTGCGTCGCATCGCGTTGCTGGCTGTCCAGACTCAAGAACATGCTGAGCGCTTGCGCCGACTCGGCGTACCAGAGTCTCGGCTGCGGGTGACGGGCAATATGAAGTACGACCTGGCGCAGCTTGTGATTTCACCTGAACAAGCGCGCGAAATCAGAGCCGCGCTCGGCTACAGCAACGATGACGTGCTGATCATCGGCGGTAGCATGCACGAACGCGAGGACGGAATTCTTCTGGATGCCTTTCTCAGTATGACTAATCAGGGTCATCGAGGCTCATTGATCATCGTGCCGCGCTACCCACGCGATGCCGGGCGTGTCGAGCAGGCTGTGAGGACAAGAGGCCAGGTCGCCGTTCTGAAGACTGCCGTCGATCGGGGTGAGCAAACGGCGCCGGGATCGAGCGGGATACTCATTGTCGACACAGTAGGGGAGCTTCGAACGCTCTACGCTGTGGCGGACATCGCCTTCGTGGGCGGAAGTCTGTTCTATCGCGGCAGCAACAAAGGCGGGCACAATCTCATGGAGCCGGCGATACTCGGCCTGCCGACTTTATTCGGGCCATATAACTTTAGTTTTGCAGAGACGGTTCACGAGTTGCTCCGCGCTGACGCAGGATTTGAAGTTCGCGATGGGACGGAACTGGAGGCAGTCTTGATTTCACTCGTTGGCAATCGTCAGCGTCGGCGAGAAGTCGGCGGCCGCGCGCGGGAGGTGGTTCTCCGGGGACAGGGAGCGACGCAGAGAAATTATGAGCTGCTCGTTCCGCTGCTGGGCTCGGGCGGCGAGTGCTTGCCAGCCTTGGCCTTTGAACGCACAATGCCGCCAGCAGTCAGCGATTCGGATTCTACATGATCAAGAAACACGTACAGATCGGCGACATCGACTGTGGCTCAGATCAGCTGTTTTTGATCTCTGGGCCTTGCGTGATCGAGAAAGAGTCGCTGATGATGGCTACGGCGGAGCGGCTTAAAGACATCGCGGAGGAGCTCAAGCTTCCGTTGATCTTCAAGTCCTCTTTCTCGAAGGATAATCGTAGCTCGCTCGAGTATTACCAAGGCCCAGGTCTTGATGAGGGCCTGAAGATTCTGGAGAAGATCAAGCGAACATTCGAACTGCCGATCCTCACGGATATTCATTACCCGAGCCAAGCTGCGCCGGCGGCTGAAGTGGTCGACATCGTACAAATCCCCGCTTATCTATGCATGCAGAGCGAACTCGTCGTGGCCGCCGCCAAAACAGGCGCTGTTGTCAATCTGAAGCACGGCCAGTTTATCGCACCGGAGAACATGGCCATGCCGGTAAAGAAGATCGAAGTTTCCGGTAACGACAGGATTCTGCTCACCGAACGCGGCTATACATTCGGCTACAATGACTTGATCGTCGATCCTCGGAGCTTTCTCGTATTGGCCCAGATTGGGTATCCGGTGATCTTTGATATTACGCACGCAATCCGCAAATACGGTATTCCGAGCAAGGATCCCAAGGGCGGGACTCGAGAGTATCTATCTGTGCTGTCGAGAGCAGGGGTCGCGGCAGGTGTTGACGGAATCTTTATCGAAGCACACCCGCATCCTCCCGATGCGTTATGCGATGCTGCAAGCCAATATTACTTGGATCAACTCGCTGAGTTCGTGCGACCATTGTTGGACATTCACGCACTGGTTCGAGAGCATGCGGCCCAAGAGTTAAACGTAGGATAGGTAATGGATCTCTATTTAGACTCTGTAGACTTCAAGGAAATTGAACGAGCTATTGAGTTCGGTTTCGTCAAAGGCCTGACGACAACACCGACGTTTATGCACCGCCACGGCGTCACCGATATCGACGGCGCCATCGTCAAATTATCGGGGATGGTACCGGAGTTACAGGTAGAGGCGTTGGGCGAGAGCGTAGATTCTATCCTTGCCGAGGCGGACCGTATCCTCCAACTGCCGCTGATACGAGAACCGGTTTTCAAGGTGCCTATCTCCAATGCCGGCGTAATCGCTTGTCAGCGGCTGACCGAGAAGGGCCATCGCGTCAACGTCCACCTGATCTACACCCTGAACCAAGCGTATATGGCGATTGCGGCCGGAGCGGCGTTCGTTTGTCCCCTCGCCGGCCGGCTCCAGGATCAGGGTCACGACGCAATAAAATTAATTGAACAGTGTGTAGAGATTATCGAGAAGCACAACTATTCGAGCAAGGTGATGTTCTCTTCGGTCCGTCATCCCGAACATGTTCGCCAGGCATTACTCACAGGCGCGCATGTCTGCACCGTGCCCTTCGGAGTTATGAACCATCTTTGCGACAATTCGCTGACCGCTCTCGGCACGGCACAGTTCCGAGAGCACACTCAACTGATGACGATCAGGGTTGGCGAGCTCGTTCGGTCTCAGAATCCCATTTGTGAGTCGTCCGAGACATTGACGACGGCTATGGTGAAAATGACCGAGTCGCGTCTCGGTACCGTCACTCTCGTTGATAGAGACGGTAATGTTGTGGGCATATTCACCGACGGTGACTTGCGCCGTAGCTTGCAAGAAAACGGGCACGATATTCTGGATGAGACCTTAGCGAAAATCGGCTTCTCGGAAAGCCCTGTGACGATAGGTCAGGACGCGTTGCTGAATGAAGCTGTGAAGCTTTTTAAGGAATTTGAAGTCGACAGCATCATCGTCGTCGACGGTGATAAGCCAGCAGGGGTGTTGGATATACAGGACCTCGTAAAACTCGGACTTCTTGGTCAAGAACATCTCTAATTACGAAGCCAATCTAAATGACACTGGACCGGCGGCCCGATTTGCGAAGCTGGGCGGGACATTTCTGACTGACGCTACCACGCTATCGAAACGCCTCGGGGCCGTTCGTGCGCTCGTATTCGATTGGGATGGCGTCTTTAACGAAGGGGTCAAGCGGCAGGGTACTGACAGCGGTTTCAGCGAAGCAGACTCCATGGGAACGAATATGTTGCGCTATGGGCTTTGGCGGCGTGACGGGGCGCTACCGGTCACAGCGATCATTACCGGACAGAACAACCCTACCGCTGAGAGTTTCGCCAAGCGAGAGCATTTTCACGTTCTTTATTCAGATGTCGGAGACAAAGGCGACATGATCGATCAGTTCTGTGCCACCTACGAGTTGGAACGAATTCAAATCGCGTGCGTCTTCGATGACATCAACGATCTAGGTATGGCTGCCGAGTGTGGTATTCGATTCCTGGTGCGGCGCGACTCGAGCCCGTTGTTGCAGGAGTATGTGGTGCGTAACGAGTGTTGTGACTACATTACCGCGGCCGAGGGAGGCCGCTATGCGGTCCGCGAGATCGCGGAACTCGCGCTCGGTGTGATGGGGGATTTCGATGCCGTCATCCGCTCTCGAGCGGCTCACGATGACGACTACGAGCAGTACTTCTCTGCCCGTCAGGCGGTAGAAACACAGCTCGTGAGGCGTTCGGTAGCTTAAGTCACGAATCTTCAGCCATGACTATCTGGTCAGTCGTCGTCTACTTTCTTCTGCCGTTTGTGCTCTTTAATTTGCTTTGGCGCGGTATTCGTTACCCCGCTTATTGGCTCCGCTGGCCCGAGCGATTCGGTTACGTGGAGTCGATGCAAGGTCAGCGGGTCATCTGGGTGCACGCGGTGTCGGTTGGGGAGGTGCGCTCGGCGGCCGAGTTGGTTAACGAACTGGCCGACCGCTATCCTCGCCATCGTGTACTTGTAACGACCATGACGCCGACAGGTTCCAGGCAGGTACAGGAGTTGTTCGGCGGCCGCGTCCGTCATGCGTACGTGCCTTATGATCTCCCTGGCTCGGTCCGTCGCTTTATGACGAGAGTTGCTCCGGAACTTGCGGTCATTGCGGAGACCGAGTTCTGGCCCAATCTGTTCAAGGCTTGCCAAGATCGAGGAATTCCGCTGTTTCTCGTGAACGTGCGACTCTCTCAGGAATCCTTGCGGGGCTATTTACGTGTTCCGCGAACGGCGCGAGCCATGTTAGAGCGAGCTACTCTGATCTGCGCCCAAACCAACGCCGACGCGCAGCGACTGCAGAGCCTCGGAGTCGCGCAACCCCGTGTCGAGGTCACCGGTAACCTGAAGTTTGACGCACCGTTAGCGGCGTCGCTGCTGGCGGAAGGGGCGACGCTTCGGCAGCAATGGGGAGCAGACCGCCCGATATTGATTGCGGCCAGCACTCACGGCGGGGAGGAGAAAAAAGTGCTTGCTGCCTACAAGACGCTGCGAAAGGTCTACACGAATTTGCTGCTTGTCCTGGTGCCGCGACATCCCGAGCGGTTCAACGCGGTGGCCCGCCTGTGTCGGCGAAGCGGTGTACGGGTGGCGCTCCGCAGCAGACATCGAGGTGTTCTACCGGCCGAGATAGGAATTTTGGTCGGGGACACGATGGGCGAGCTCCAAAGACTTTACGCCGCCTCGGATATTGCTTTCGTTGGCGGGAGTCTCGTGACGGTGGGTGGGCACAACTTACTTGAGCCCTGCGCGGTCGGCGTGCCGGTCATCTTCGGACCCCATATGTTTCATTTTGCGGAAATCAGTACGATGGTCCTGGAGCGGGGTGCAGGTCGCCAGGTGCACGATGAGGCTGGTCTCGCGGAGACGGTCGCGCTATATCTGGAGCAACCGGAACTGCGCAGGGCTACTGGCGAAGCAGCGCAGAAGCTCGTGGCGGAGAATCGTGGTGCCGTCGAGCGAACTCTGCAGCTGATGTCCGACTCCCTGCGATGGACGCGGCCTGAGTTGGATACATCGAACTCCGTATTCGTTCTTCGTGATTAACTAGCCTGGTGCTATTGGTGACCCGATAACCTACAGCAACCCCCGCCAGCTCCGCGGTCAATTCCGATGAAGGGTTCAAAGTTCGGTGCATTGGCTCTCCTGAGTCTAGGCAGTATCGCTGCCGCTCAACGAGCTTATGGCTTCGGTCCGGACGGTCACCGCATCGCCGGACTAGTGGCAGAAACCTATCTATGTGAAGAAGCGAGGTTGGAGATCGGCCGCTTAGATGGGGGCGACGGCCTGGCGGAACTCGGGTTATGGGCTGACCGGATCCGCACGCGACCGCCGTGGGACGACTCTGGGCCATGGCACTACGTCAATATTGCCGATGACGATTCATTCGACGACTATCGATCTCCGCCGGAGGGGGACGCCCTGTGGGCGATCGCGCACTTTCACTCGCGTCTGCGTGACGAGAATCTCACCCAGGAACGGCGAAGTGAAGCCTTGAAATTTCTCGTACATTTCATTGTCGACCTGCACCAGCCACTGCACGTCGGACGTCGGGTAGATCGCGGCGGCACCAGTACAGAGGTCTTTCTCGGCGACGAGCGAACCAACCTGCATCGATTCTGGGATACGGATGCGATTCGCGAAGACGAACTGCCGGCTGCACGCTATGCACGCAATATCATGCCCATGGTGATGTTACTGGCCGCCAGGCACCAGCCGAGCCCACCCCGCCAATGGGCGGCGGAAGGGCTGTCGCTCAGGACCGTTATTTATGCATTCGATCCGGAGACGCGCCGGCTCGACGAGGATTATCTGCAGACCGCGAGCGATCTAGTGAAGTTGCGCTTGATTCAGGCAGGGTTGCGCTTAGCTGATCAACTTAACGAGATATTCTGTCCCGCAAGCACCTCACTCAGTCCGTAACGCTTCCAATGGCTCTAATGCAGCCGCACGGTGCGCCGGAAGGACGCCTGCGATCAAGCCGATGATTACCGCGATAGTCTCGGCAAGCACCACATAGACCGGCGCGATTTGAGCCGGCATCGCAGGAATGGTCAGATTAACAACTGCAACGATACCCAAGCCGACGAGCAGGCCTGCGATACCGCCTAATCCCGCGAGCAGGACGGCCTCGCCGAGGAATAGTTGCAAGATTCGACGCCGCTTTGCGCCTATCGCACGCAGTAGTCCGATCTCCGGGGTACGCTCACGTACTGCGATCGTCATGATCGTGAATATGCCGACGCCGCCAACTAGCAGGGAGATGCCGCCCAGCACGGCGATTCCAAAGGTCAAGACACCGATGATGGACCCCAGCACGTCCAGCATCTGTTGCTGGTCGATGATCGTAAAATCTTCGCCACCGTGGCGTGCGAGCAGAATTCGCTTGATGCCAGCGATGACTTCATCGACAGGTGCGCGCTCATCATAGAGAATATCGATCTCGTGCAGGCCCTCGCGGTTGAATAAAGCGAGGCCACTGGCGGCGGGTATATAAACGGTGTCATCGAGGTCGATACCCAGCATATCGCCCTTGGGTTCCATCACGCCGACTACCCTGTAACGATCGCCGCCGATTCGAATTCTGTCATTAAGCGGATTCGCTGAGCCGTACAGCTCCGAGTACACCCGCGCACCCAGGACAGCGACGGCGCGAGGCCTCTCCAAATCGTCGTTAGGCAGAAAACTGCCGCGAGAAACGTGAAACTTAAACGCCTGATCAAACTGGGGACCTACGGCAAAAACATTAACCGTGCGTTCTCGGCCGCGCGCCTTGACCGATGCGGCACCGGAGACAGCGGGAACGGAATGCAGCACATAGGGGGCCCGTTTTAACGCCTCCGCATCCTGCAGGCTCAACGGCCGGACCGAGTTCAACACGCCGGCGGAGATGCCGAATGTGCTCGCTTTACCAGGCTGTACCGCGATCGTGTTGGTACCGAACTGAGTGAATTGCTCGACGATGTATAGATTGATCCCTGCGCCGATCGATGTCAGCAAAACGACCGCTGTAACGCCAATACCGAGTCCCAAAGCTGTCAAGGCGCTACGCATGCGCTGCGCCAGCACCGATTGGGCGGTAAAACGAATGACGTCCCTGAGTAACATTTGTTAGCGACCCGCGAGCGCGAGCACCGCATCCAGACGCGCGGCCCTGCGAGCCGGCAGAATACTGAATAACAGCCCGCTGGTGACCGCGACCCCCACAGCTGCCACCATCGCCCAGGTCGGCGCGCTAAAATCGAGGATCGGAAACACGGTCCCCAGCAATCTTGTTCCGGCGTTGCCCAGGATTAGACCCAACAGCGCGCCGAACAAGGACAGGAATACCGCCTCAGCAAGAAACAGCGCGACGATATGACGTTCCTTAGCACCCAACGCTTTGAGCAAGCCGATCTCCTTCGTCCGCTGGCTGACGGCCACGAGCATTACATTCATGATCAGCACGCCCGCGACGACCAGGCTGATGGCGGCGATGCCGGCCAGACCCATCGTGATCATGTCGAAGATCGACTCGAATGTGGCGAGCACCGCATCCTGCGTGACGACGGTTATATCTTCCTCGCCTTGATGCCGGGCTTTGATGATCTCGATGATATCGCGTCGCGCGGCGTCCATAGAATCTTGGCTGACCGCTTCTGTCAGGATTCGGAAAACGCCGGGTGCGTTGAACAGTTGCTGCGCGCTGGCGATCGGGAGGATAACCAACTCGTCGGTATCGAACGGGCCGGTAATGCCGCCCTGAGTCAACACGCCTATCACCCTGCAGCGCGTGTCGCCGATTCGTAGCCACTGTCCGAGCGGATTCGTATTGTCGAAAAACTCATCACGGACCACACTGCCCATCACGCACACGGGCGTGGCGATGTCCATATCGATGTCAGGAAGGAAACGACCAAGCTGCATCGTCCAATGTTGAACATCCAGCATTTCGGTCGTCGTACCGAGGACAGTAATTTCTCTCTCCCGCGCGCGCCAGGACGCGTTGCCGCTGCCGACGATGATGGGCGCGACCTGCGCGATGTGTGCGCTTCGTTCTATGGCCATCGCGTCTTCCAGCGTTAGATCACGGGCTGTCGCGCCGATAATCGTGCCGGTTCCGCCGGCGCCGGCGGTTTCCGCTTTACCAGGCAGCACCACGATCAAATGAGTGCCCAACGCGGCGAACTCTCCGGTGACGTAGCGGCGCGCTCCCTCACCCACCCCGGTCAGCAGCACCACGGCAGCGACACCGATCGAAACCGCCAACAGCAGCATCGTGGTTCGCAGCGGGTAACGGTGAATCGACTGGAAGGCCAAGCGAGCGGTATCGACGGGTCTCATCGCGATAATCTGCCGTCATCCGTGACGATCTTCCCGTCCCGGAGCGATATATGCCGCTGAGCCCGTCGACCGATATCGGGGTCGTGGGTAACAACCATCAGACTGATTCCGTTCCGGTTCAACTGCTCGATGAGTTCGATGACGTCTTCACTGGACCGCGAGTCCAGATTGCCGGTCGGCTCATCGGCCAGCAATAGCCCGGGATTCATTACTATGGCGCGACCGATCGCAACGCGTTGACGTTCGCCGCCGGACAGTTGATCCGGTCGATGATCCAGCCGGGTAGCGAGTCCGACCGAGTCGAGCACTTCGCGCGCTCGATCCCGGCGTGCGGCGACCGGCGCACCCGCGAGCAGCAGCGGTAACTCCACGTTCTCGAGTGCGCTCAGGCGCGGAATCAAGTGGAAGGCTTGAAAGATAAAGCCGATATGCTGCTGCCGCTGCTCGGCCAGTGCGTTGTCATCCAGACTGGAAACATCGGCGCCGTTGAGCCAATAGGTGCCAAGATTCGGCCTGTCCAGGAGGCCGAGGATATTCAACAGTGTGGATTTGCCGGAGCCTGATGGACCCATGATCGAAATGTATTCGCCGGGCTTGATCTCGAGATCGACATGATCCAGAGCGTGTACGACCTGGTCGCCTACCTGAAAGTCGCGGCAGATGTTCTCTAGCCGCATCATCGGTCAGTCGGACCGAGCGGCAGCACCATCCTCGACGCCTTCACGATCAATGGAGCTGACTATGCGTTCGCCGGCGCTCAGGCCCCGGGTAATGGCGGTGTACTCCCAGTTTGAGATGCCGGGCTCGATCTCGCGAAGCTCGAGTCGGCCGGTAGCCTCGTCATAGACGTAGACCTGGTTCCCATCAACGATCACGGAGGTTGGTACACGAACGACATCGTCTTCGCTGGCGAGAAGAATTTCTACGTCAGCGCTGTAGCCGGGCAGCAATGCGGCCTTGTCCGGGTCATCGATCTCCGCCTCGATTTCGACAGTGCGCGCCTGTTTCTCGATATCCAGCACATAGGGCGCCACACGCCGCACATGCCCAGAAAAAGTTCTGTCCGAAAATGCGTCCAAGCTGATACGCGCAGGCAAGCCTTCGCGCACGGCTGGGGCGTCCACCTCGTCGATTGGCGCGCTGATGTAGAGACAGCTCGAGTCGATCAAATCGACGGTCGGTGGAGTAGGGATGCCGACCGGAGAAGGCGTCACGAATTCTCCGAGTTCGCCATTGATCTCGGCGATGATGCCTGCGAACGGCGCAACGAGCCGAGTTCGCTCCAGCGCCGCTTCGGTGACCTCTATGCGCGCCGCGGCCACCAGGGCATTATCGTGAGCGGTTGTGCAGCCGGCGGCACTCGATTCGGCGATGCCGACCGCGCGGTCCGTGTCTTCTTCTGAAGCGAGTCCATCCTCGAGGAGCATCGTCAGGCGGTTCGCTTCACGCCGGGCGAAATCGGCGATGACGCAGGCTTCTCCGGCACGGGACTGAGCAGCCGTCGCCTCCCGTTGCGCGAGCCTGATCTCGGCTTTTAGATCTTCATTCCAAAGTTCCAACAGCAGCTCGCCTTGTTCGACAAGGTCACCATTTGCAACCGAGAGCACTACGATTTGTCCGCCCGTCGCCGGGGACAACCCGGCCCGCCGGCAGGCCTCCACCGTCCCGGCCCGTGTATTGCTGATGGTAGAAGATACCGGACCGCGCGCGACAGTAATCAGACTGACCGAGACCGGATCCGGACGAGTAAGAAACCAGCCTGCAGCGATCACGGCGATTGTGAGCCCGGTGATAATGCCGAATCGCTTCATGGTGTTGAGGTTACGCTGCTCCGGCCAGATAGCGTTCTACGTCCAGGGCCGCCATGCAACCCGAGCCGGCCGACGTGACCGCCTGCCGATAGATGGGGTCGGCGACATCACCGGCTGCAAAAACACCCTCGACACTGGTTCCGGTGGCGTAGTCGCCGTCCGCTTGGTTAACGACGATATAACCGCCGTCCATTTTCAATTGATCTTCGAATATCCCGGTATTCGGCGTGTGGCCGATGGCGATGAAGACGCCTTGCACCGGAATTTCCTGCGTTGCATCACCTTGTGCGGCCTTAATCCGAATTGTGGTGACGCCAGCGTCGTCACCGAGTACCTCGTCGAGCACGTGATTCCACTGTATGTCGACGTTGCCGTCCTTGGTCTTGTCGAGTAGTCGCTTGCTCAAGATTTTTTCGGCACGGAATTCATCTCTGCGATGGACTATCGTGACCTTCGAAGCGATATTGGAGAGATACAATGCCTCTTCCACCGCGGTATTGCCGCCGCCGATCACAGCGACAGCCTGTGCTTTGAAGAAGAAGCCATCACAAGTGGCGCACGCAGATACGCCGCGTCCCTTATAGGCTTCCTCCGAGTCCAGGCCCAGGTATTTGGCGGTGGCGCCAGTGCTGATGATAAGCGCATCGCAGGTGTACTCGCCGCTGTCGCCGGTGAGGCGAAACGGCTGCTGTGCCAGCTCTACAGTATTGATTTGATCGTATAACAAGCGTGTACCGAACTTTTCCGCGTGACGTTTCATGCGCTCCATGAGTTCCGGTCCCTGGACTCCGTCGTCATCGCCCGGCCAGTTGTCCACATCCGTCGTCGTCGTCATCTGACCACCGACTTCTATACCTGTAATAATGACGGGATCCAGCGCGGCCCGCGCCGCATACACGGCTGCCGTATACCCTGCAGGGCCGGATCCCAAAATAATCAATCGATGGTGTTCTGTGGCCACGAAGCCTCCTTGCGCCGGTATGGTAGTAGAGCAGAGCCTAGAAGTCAGTCTGCAGTTGCACGGGGTCTTCAATTTGGGCAAGCTGCCCTTGTTTCAATGGTGGCACCCCGCAATCTCGCCGCCCCTAGTGTACCTCTAGGAGCACCGGTTCATGGCCAGCAGTTATCTCTTCACCTCCGAGTCGGTATCGGAAGGACACCCCGACAAGATGTGTGACCAGATCTCCGATGCCATACTTGACGCCGCTATCAAGGCCGACCCCTCGGCTCGGGTTGCTTGTGAAACACTCACGAAGACCGACTTAGTTCTGGTCGCTGGAGAGATTAGTACGACGGCGCACGTGGACATAGAGAAGCTTGTGCGCCAGGTGGTGCTGGATATCGGCTACGACAGTTTGGACGTTGGCTTCGACGGTAGCAGCTGCAGAGTCATCAACGAGTTGGGGGAGCAATCGCCGGATATCGCCCAGGGCGTGAACAGAGGTGCACCGGAGGAGCAGGGGGCGGGCGACCAAGGGTTGATGTTTGGTTATGCGAGTAATGAAACCGACACGCTGATGCCGGCCCCGATCATGTACGCGCATCGACTCGTGGAGCGACAGGCAGAAGTCAGGAAGTCGGGAGAACTCGCATGGCTGCGCCCCGATGCCAAAAGCCAGGTGACGTTCCGCTACGAAGACGATCGGCCTGTGTCGATAGATGCAGTGGTGTTATCGACCCAGCACGATCCGGACATCTCGCAGAATGACCTGCAGGAAGCCGTCATGGAGAGCATCATCAAACCGGTACTGCCTGAGAAGTGGCTGAGTGCTGATACGAAGTACCACATCAATCCGACCGGTCGCTTCGTAATCGGCGGGCCCGCCGGAGACTGTGGCCTGACAGGACGCAAGATTATCGTCGACACCTATGGTGGTATGGCTCGCCACGGCGGCGGTGCGTTTTCAGGCAAGGATCCCTCCAAGGTAGACCGCTCCGCAGCCTATGCTGCCCGCTATGTCGCCAAGAATATCGTCGCTGCTGGATTGGCAGATCGATGTGAGATTCAAGTGTCCTATGCGATCGGCGTAGCGGCACCAACCTCGGTCATGGTTCAAACGTTCGGCACCAACAAGATCTCCGAGGGCCGAATCAGCACACTCGTGCGAGAGCATTTCGATCTCAGGCCCTATGGCATACTGCAGATGCTCGATCTGCTCCGCCCGATCTATCGAAAGACTGCGGTTTACGGTCACTTCGGCCGCAGCGATGCCGATTTCACCTGGGAGTGCACTGTAAAGGCGGAAGCGTTGAAAGTAGACGCGGCCGCGTAGCCTCAGCCTATCCCGCCAGCAAGGATTTTTTATGTCTGCCCTGATCTGTGGGTCGATCGCCTACGATACTATTATGGTGTTCGAAGATTCGTTCAAGAATCATATTCTGCCGGATCAGATTCATATCCTGAACGTCGCGTTCTTGGTTCCCAAGATGCGTCGCGAGTTCGGCGGCTGCGCCATGAATATTGCCTACAATCTGAAATTACTCGGCCAGGACCCCTTGCCGATGGCGACAGCCGGCAAGGACTTCGCTCCGTATCGCGATTGGCTGGAGCGTCAAGGCATTCGTCAGGATTACATTCGGGTCGTTGATAATGTATTTACAGCTCAGGCATTTATCACTACGGATCTGGATGCCAACCAGATAACAGTTTTCCACCCGGGCGCAATGAACGAGTCGCATCTGAATCGTGTCAGCGACGCCCAGAATGTCACCATCGGTATCGTGTCGCCGGATGGGCGTGACGGGATGCTGGCGCACGCCACGCAATTCGCGGCGGCTGAGATACCATTCATCTTCGACCCCGGCCAAGGGTTGCAGATGTTCGACGGCGATGAGTTACGACAGTTCGTAGAACAGGCGACATGGGTCACGGTCAACGACTATGAGTGGCAGGTATTGAAAGAACGTACGGGTTGGGATGTCGGTGACTTCAAACAACGCTTGAAAGGCTTGATCGTGACCCGTGGTGCGAAAGGCTCCATGATCTATACGCCGGCAACAGATCTTGAAATTCCAGCCGCCAAGCCCGCCACCGTGAGCGACCCGACGGGTTGTGGCGATGCTTACCGCGCCGGACTGCTGTTCGGGCTCATGGCCGGCTACGACTGGTCAACCGTGGGCCGCGTCGCAAGTCTGCTGGGTGCGATTAAGATAGAATGCCACGGAACCCAGAACCACCGCTTCACCAGGGAAGAGTTTCAGAAGCGATTTCAGGCCAGCTTCGGTGAGCCTTTAACGGAGTAACAGATTATGACCGATAAGGTTGTGGCCATTGACTCGGCGAACAACGATTACGTCGTCACCGATATTGGCCTGGCCCAGTTCGGCCGCAGGGAGATCGCGC
>SMVA01149119.1_pt1 | contig 16335 bp, 14 predicted proteins | sample 2456451 | NCBI WGS metagenome assembly SMVA01 (sample SAMN11095933, study PRJNA526329) | marine sediment metagenome | biome: Marine sediment; feature: Surficial sediment; material: Deep marine sediment; isolation source: Hadal surficial sediment | place: Pacific Ocean | collected 2014-05 | depth...
AGGGACCGGCGAGTAAAAAAAAATTGTTGCGAGACGTATGTTTAATTTTTGGAATTAGTTCGAGGTTCATTTGTTATTGAAATTTTTTCCAAAGATACAATTTAACTCGCTTTATGTATTAGAACTTCGTTGTGAAGGTTTCAAGCATAATATAATATGGTGTTTTATAAGTTTTAACCCGCATTATGCATTAGTTCAATATGGGCAGGCCCATAATACAAATTAGAATAATTTTCAACTGTTATATGATAGAACTTCGTGATGAGACTTGAAAATATAATAAAAACTAATGTTTTCTTAATTTTAGCATAGCACCTTTATGGTTAAATTAAAAAACGAAGCGAAACGTTAGGTTTTGAAGTATTTTCAAGATGTAATACCCGCCTGCCGGCGAGGCAGGGATTTTCTAATGCATAATGCGGGTTTAATAGAAGCTAACTATTTCAAGGGTGGTTATGGATATTCTGAATTCAACTATGGACTGAATTGTTAATTTGATTTACTTTTTAATGTTTATTAGAATCAGGTTAATTGGAGTAAGTTAGGGAAGAAAGGGGTTGATATAAATATCGAAAACATACACTTTAATAAATTTAAAAACTGTCAGAAATAAAAATTAAACAACATGCCATACTATTATTCCCATTTGAAAAACTTTTTTATATAATGAACTATAAATTATATTTTGCTTTATTTTTTTTAATCATCTTAAATTCTTGTATCTCCTTAAAAACAACTTCTAGCAGCACAAATTCAGACCCTGTTGTTACGCAAGTAAGTTCAATAACAAACAAAACACCTTACGACCCGAAACCCGGAATGTTAAAACTTCAAAATGAAAACGAAAAAAAGAGGAGAAATGGCAAAATAAAATTGAAAAAGCCAATGCATTTTCTTGTTTTTGGCGATTCTAAAGGAAGTGACTATCTTAAAGATGTATTAAAGAGAGCTGATCTATTAAATCCACAATTTTGTATAACTACTGCCGATCTGGTAAATAAAGGAGCAGGAGAAATAGGTGAACAATTATATAAAGATCTGGATAAGGATGCAGGTTGGTTTTTTAGAAAATATCCAACATGGCCCACCTTAGGCAATCATGAAGTTTCTGGATCGGTAGAAAAGACATACAAAGAAAATTATGCTTCAGGTGTTGCTAATTTTGGCGATTTTTTTGGATTAAAAGATCCTCTCTATAGTTTCACATATGGTAATGCTAAATTCATTGCACTTGATTGGATAAAAATATCAGAAAGTAAGGAGAGATTGGATTGGCTTGAAAATGAACTTAAAGATGCACAAGGTAAACTCATTTTTATTTTCAAACACAGACCCTATTATACTGTGGGAAGCAAAAGTTATGATGATGTTGCAGGTAAAAACACTGTTGCAACCAAATTATTTACAAAATATAAGGTGACTGCAGTATTTTCGGGACATGATCATTTGTATTATAGAACATTTAGAGATGGTGTTAATTATATTGTTTCTTCTGGGGCCGGAGCATCCATTTATCAATTAAAACGAGAAGATGATTCCATACCAGGAGATTCCTATTATGGGCGTGAGGTAGAAAATTCAGATCAATTTAGATTCCACCCATCTAAAGGAGAGGATATTCGTTTTAATGAAGCAATGTATTTTGTACTTTCTGTTAAAGTACATAGAAAAAAAATCACTTTTGAAATGATTGATACCAAGGGTAAAACTTGGGATAAATTTACTTATAAATCGAATATTTAAATAAACTACCTCGACGTATGCCTGCCTACCGCAGGCAGGCATACGAGGTATTAAATTGAGATTGCCATACAAACAACCTGGTTTTCCGATCCACCTTAGGCGGAGAACATGCCTTGCCGGCCAGACAGGTTAAACCAAATCTTCTCGTCGGCCGAATCCGCCAGAGGCGGAGAAGGAGGATTAATTTACACTCCAATAATAATCTCTTTTCGTTTTCAAATCCGGAAAGAGATCATTGCTAAATTTAAATCTTCAATCTTCCATTATCTTCTTTTCGATTTTCATAACCTTCATCCACTAATAGTTCTTTGTTATGTGAAGCTTTTACCGCCAATGCATCACATCGTTCATTTTGAATATGATTATTATGGCCTTTTACCCATTGAAACTTAACATTTTGTTTCGAGTAAACCTTTAAAAATCGAATCCATAAATCCGGATTTTTCTTATTTTTAAATTTTTTCTTAAGCCATCCAAAAACCCAGCCTTTAACTACGGAATCAATCACATATTTTGAATCAGAATAAATAACAACATCCAGTTTTTCTTTTTTCAATTGCTCCAAAGCTACTATCACAGCTAACAATTCCATTCTGTTATTGGTAGTTTTTCTATATCCTTGTGAGTATTCCTTTCTGTAAGATTTTCCATCTGATGAAGAAGGCCTATCCACCCATTCCATGATTATTCCATAACCTCCCTTACCAGGGTTTCCTCTACAAGCACCATCCGTGTAAATATGCACTTTCATGAACTTTCCATTCTTATAACCTCTTCAATAACCCTTGGAAAATTATCTTGTTCTAAAATATGGATTTTTCCTGCTACAGATTCAGGTGTATCTTCATTTGTTAAAGCAACTTTTATTTGAAATATAACAGCACCTTCATCGTAATTTTTATTCACAAAATGAATAGTAATTCCTGTTTCAGATTCCTTATTAGAAACAACTGCTTTATGCACATTCATTCCATACATTCCTTTTCCTCCATAATTTGGTAGTAATGCCGGGTGAATATTAATTATTTTATTAGGAAATTCGTCTATAATTTTTTCAGGCACTTTCCATAAAAACCCAGCCAGCACAATTAAATCGGCTTCAGCTTTTAAATATTCAAGAATATTTTCGGTTTCATAAAAATCATTTCTGGAAAATGATTTTGTTCTTATATTATATTTATTGGCTCTTTCTAAGACTTTTGCTTCTTTTTTATTAGATAGAACCGCCCTAATTTCTACCTTAGAGTTGTCTTTAAAGTAACGTATGATGTTCTCGGCATTGGTTCCTGATCCTGAAGCAAAGATAATAATTCGAACCATTTTCTATTTTATTGGTTAATGACGCAAAAAAAAGAATAATAATTAACAATTTAATAAGAATATATTAATTTTTTATTTATTTTTAAATCGTGAAATATTATTTTTTGATAGTTTTAATAGATTTAACTCTAAAATATATTATTTTTGCACCGTTATTTAAAATTAAAATTAAAATTAAAAAATTATGTCAGACATTGCATCAAGAGTAAAAGCCATTATCGTTGATAAATTAGGCGTTGACGAGAATGAAGTTACAATCGAAGCTAACTTTACAAACGATTTAGGAGCAGATTCGCTAGATACTGTTGAATTAATAATGGAATTTGAAAAAGAATTTGATATCCAAATTCCAGATGATCAAGCTGAAAATATTGGTACTGTTGGTCAAGCAATTAGCTATATTGAAGAAGCTAAAAAATAAATAAAATTTTTACAAAAAAATACGAGCTTTTACCTTTTCTAGGTATTGCTCGTACTTTTTTGTATTGTATTAAAATTATTAAACCATGATTATATGGAATTAAAACGGGTTGTAGTTACAGGATTGGGTGCTTTGACTCCAATTGGCAACAATTTGAATGAATATTGGGAAGGTCTTGTTAACGGAGTTTCCGGAGCCGCTCCTACCACTCATTTTGATGCATCCAAATTCAAAACTCGTTTTTCTTGTGAACTTAAAAATTTCGACGTCACCGACTTTCTTAGTAGAAAAGAAGTGAGTAAAATGGATAAATTCACACAATATGCAATGGTTGTTGCAGATGAAGCTCTTGCTGATTCGGGCCTTGATTTAGAAATTGAAGATAAAAGTCGTATTGGAGTAATTTGGGGTGCCGGAATTGGCGGCCTGGAAACCTTTCAAATTAATGTTTTAGAATTTGCAAAAGGAGATGGAACCCCACGTTTCAATCCTTTTTTTATTCCTAAAATGATTGCAGATATTGCTCCGGGACAAATATCGATAAAACACAAACTTAACGGCCCAAATTTTACCACGGTATCGGCTTGTGCCTCCTCAGCAAATGCAATTATTGATGCCTTAAACTATATTCGATTGGACCAGGCAGATATATTTGTTACAGGCGGGTCAGAAGCTGCTGTTACAATTGCAGGTATGGGAGGGTTTAATGCCATGCATGCCTTATCAACTAGAAATGACGATCCAAAAACTGCATCAAGGCCATTTGACAAAAATCGTGATGGTTTTGTATTAGGAGAAGGAGCAGGTGGCTTAATATTAGAGGAGTACGAACATGCAAAAGCTCGTGGTGCTAAAATTTATGTTGAAGTTATTGGTGGTGGTTTATCTGCCGATGCCTATCATATTACCGCACCACATCCTGAAGGATTAGGAGCCAAAATTGTCATGAAAAATTGTTTGAAAAATGCTGGTATTCAACCGGAAGATGTTGATGCTATAAATATGCACGGAACTTCTACCCCACTGGGAGATGTTGCTGAATTAAAAGCTGTACAGGCGGTATTCGGAGATCATGCATATCATATGAATATCAATTCAACAAAATCAATGACTGGCCATTTATTGGGAGCTGCTGGTGCAATTGAAGCAATTGCATCGATTTTAGCCATAAAAAATGGTATTGTTCCTCCTACAATTAATCATTTTACCGATGATGAATTAATTGATCCAAAATTAAATCTTACTTTTAATAAAGCTCAAAAAAGAGATGTAAAAATAGCAATGAGTAACACCTTTGGTTTTGGTGGACACAATGCTTGTGTATTATTTAAAAAATTAGAAGAATAAGGATTGAATGAATTTTATAAGGAAAATAATTAAATCTCCATTAAATAAAGAAGATGAGGGTTTTATTTTTGCCTTAAAGAAAATACTTGGATTCAAACCTCATCATATTAATCATTACAAAGAAGCTTTTACGCACAGTTCATTAAAAATAGTCAATGAAAAAGGGTTCTCATTCAACTATGAACGTCTTGAGTTTTTAGGCGACGCCATTTTAGGTGCCGTAATTGCTAATTACCTTTTTGAGAAATTACCAAAAGGAGATGAAGGCCATCTCACGCAAATGCGTTCGAAAATTGTAAGTAGAGAACATTTAAATGAATTGGGAAAGGATTTAGGCTTGCTTAATTTTGTTAAAAGCAATACTCCGAATCAAAATTTTGGCGACAATATCCATGGCAACCTCTTTGAAGCCCTAATAGGTGCTATTCATCAAGATAAAGGTTATAATTTTACCGAAAAATTTATTTTTAATAATGTAATCGAACCATATGTAGATATTGAACGGTTAGAAGGTAAAATTACCAGTTATAAAAGTGTTTTAATTGAATGGGGACAAAAGAAAAAAAAGAAGATAAAATATTCAGTTTATGAAGACACGGGCAATGATATTCTAAAACATTTTTCAGTAAAGCTTTTTTTGGATAATGAATTGATTTCAAAAGGCAGAGCCACTTCAAAAAAGAAGGCCGAAGAAATAGCATCAAAACGTGCCTACTACAAAATCAATCACTTAATCAATTCTTGAAACTTTGAATTTAATTATTTATATCAGATAAATTTATTTTTTAATTTATCCTTAACGTTTTTGCTTGTTTTAGCTTATATATTTTAAAAGAATCTTTATTTTTGTACGAATTTTATTTTTAGAAATTTAAACTGATGTCAAAATTTCATTCTTTTGATTTTGAATATGATCACGATTATACATTAATTGGAATTCATTCTACCTTAGAAGATTTTAGAATTGCATATTTTTTAAATAAAAACTTAAACATACAATTGAACCGCTATAAAGAAGATTTAGATTTTACATCGGTAAACTGTAGTTTTCCTTTATTTCAATATGAGGATTATGTAACATTAACCATATGGTCATTGATTGCAAATAAACATGTTTTTGTTTCAAACATAAGTTCTGTAAATGGCCATTTATTTGAAGAGGAAACTAAAACTTCCTTTTTGATTTCAGAAAAAAAGCAAATTGATTATTTTATCAAAATTAATGGTCATATAAGCCAAAATGATTTGAAAAATATTTTATTAAAAATTAACAATACGCCCAAAATAATAACCTCCTATACTCTTGATCCTTACGAATTAAAGTCAAAGGATTATTTAATATTTTAAACATGAAAATAAGAAAAAAAACAAAAATAGTTGCCACTTTAGGCCCAGCCATTAATTCCAAAGAAATGTTGGAAGAAATGATGGTATTAGGTGTTAATGTTTTTAGGGTAAATTTTTCACATGCCGATTATGATGATGTCGTTCAAAAAATAAAAGACATTCGTGAGATCAATGAGAAACTCAATTTTAATGTAGCTATTTTAGCTGATTTACAAGGCCCTAAATTACGTGTTGGTATTATGGGAGAAAAAGTAAAATTAAAAAAGGGTGATATCTTTACTTTTACTACAAATGAATGTATTGGTAATGCTGAAAAAGCATTTATGACTTATAAAAATTTTCCTAAAGATGTCAAAGTTGGAGAACAAATATTGGTTGATGATGGCAAATTGTTATTTGAAGTTTTAGAAACCGATAGAAATGCCTATGTGAAGACCAAAGTTTTACGTGGCGGTAAGTTGAAATCAAAAAAAGGAGTAAATCTACCCAATACAAATATTTCTCTTCCGGCTTTAACCGAAAAAGACATTAAAGATGCTTTATTTGCTATTAAATTGGATGTGGATTGGATCGCTCTCTCATTTGTTAGAACGGCTGAAGATTTGAATAAATTAAATGATCTGATAAAGGAAAATTCAGATCATAAAATTCCTATAATTGCCAAAATCGAAAAACCTGAAGCGGTAGAAAATATTAGTCAGATTACGGCTAATTGTGATGGGTTAATGGTTGCACGTGGAGATTTAGGTGTTGAGATTCCTATGCATGAAGTCCCGATAATCCAAAAAACTTTGGTTAGAAAAGCTAAGGAAGCTCGTATTCCGGTAATCATTGCTACGCAAATGATGGAAACAATGATTACAAATCAAGTTCCTACAAGAGCCGAGGTGAATGATGTTGCAAATTCTATCATGGACGGCGCAGATGCCGTAATGCTCTCTGGTGAAACTTCTGTGGGTGAGTATCCAAGAGAAGTTATCAAAACTATGAGAAATATTATTGAAAGCGTGGAAAATTCTGAATTAATTAACAGCCCTGTTAACTCTGTAGAATGTGTCAATGAAAGATATATTACCAAATCCATTTGCAGGCAAGCAGCTTTTCTTGCGGATGAAATTGGTGCAAAAGCCATTACAACTTTAACCAATAGTGGTTATACTGCATTTCAAATTTCATCTTGGAGGCCAAAATCGAATATTTTGGCGTTTTCAGATAATCGAAGAATCTTAGCCATGTTAAATCTGCTATGGGGAGTAAAAGCACAATTTTATGATAAAATGGTTAGTACCGATGATACTGTTGAAGACATTAATAGAATTACCCTTGAAAATAATTATGCAGAAAAAGGTGATTTTGTAATTAATTTAACTTCCATGCCTGTACACGAAAAAGGGATGGTAAACACTTTAAGAGTTTCTCAATTATAAAATCATATCTTTTTATTTATCATTTTTATCCCATCTTGGATTAAATGTGATATTGATTTTTCTTTAGCCAAATTATTTAAATGTTCTAAAACCATGGAAGCCAAATTTTCATGGTTTAATTTTTGAAATATTTCATATATTTCCAATAAAAGCAACCAATCATTCGTGAAATTACTAATTAAATTATTACAAATAGTTTGTAATTTTTCTATGTTAACTTCATTGTTTTGCACCATTGACCTTACCTCATAATACAAATTATGAAGTTTCTTTTCATCCCGGCTATATGCTATTTTATGTGTTTTTTCTTTTGGTGCCTCAAAAAATAAACCATAACTATTCGGATCAGCTAAACCCGAATATGCCGAAATAACCGACGCTCCAATCGCCATATCATAAATACCCCATGAAGGATCAAATAAAATTTCCTCCCCCATTTTAACGGTACAATTTTTAAAAGAAATTAAAATAATTTTACCTTGTAAATTTCGCCTTCCTGTAATAATTTCACCTTCGGCCTCAATTCCACCTTCAAATTGAAGTTTTATGGTCTTTCCTTCAGAAATTCCATAGGTTTCTAAATCTGTTGGCGACATATCCTCGATGGCAATATTTATGCCCTTTAATTTTCCTATTGGAGAACCAAATCCATCTTTATGATAAGATTTATCATGACCTATTAACTCCTTATTATTATAAGCCAAAGCAGTTGGACCATTTGTTTTTATATAAATTGGATTTTGGTCTTCGTCTGAAATAACTTGAACAAATTTTCCTGATATTTGAATTCCCGTACTTAATTCGATAGTACCTAAATCTCTGGAATTAATTAATTTTTCAACTCCGTGTATTCCCCCATTTCTCAATGCCATTTTATTGGCAAACTCCTCCAAAACAAAACTCAAATACGCAAAATTTGGGCTTACGAATAAGTGGGGTTGAGGCTTTGTAATATTAAATTCAACATTCGAAGCCTCAATACTATAGGCTACTTTACGAACCTTATCACTCATACACCACTTACTTTCGCCAATGGATGACAACAAACCTGCCCCATAAATTTTAGGATTACTGATGTTTCCTATTAATCCATATTCCACGGTCCACCAATGCATATTTCTCATCTTTGACATCTCACTAATCTCTCCCATGCTATTCGAAATTTCTTTAACAATTGCCTCCGCTTCCATGATATCTTTTAGGAGGGTATTTGGATCTTCTTTTATGATTGAGAGATGCCTGATAGCTTCGTATAATTCATAATCTTTCTCAGATGAAATTGCCTTGGAACCAATTTCTCCAAAACGACGTAAATATTCGGCATATTCCGGGTTCGCTATAATGGGAGCATGGCCTGCCGCTTCGTGAATAATATCCGGTGCCGGAGTATATTCAATATGTTCTGCCGTACGAATGTCTGCCGCAACAACCAAAATATTGTAAGCCTGAAATTCCATAAAAGCATTTGGAGGAATAAACCCATCGACTGAAACAGCCGCCCAGCCTATATCTTTTAAAATTCTATTCATCCCTTCCATTCTTGGAATATGTTCAATCGATATTCCTGTTTTTTCCAAGCCATCTAAATAAGATTTATGCGCAACTTTACTTAAATAGTCAATATTTTTTTTCATAACATACCTCCATACCGCCTGGTTTTGTGGCGTATATTCATCATAGGGTTGCTTTAAAATAAAAGTTTTTAAATGATTTGGAAGTTTTTCTAAAACCTTATTTGACATACTAATTTTATTCATAATTTATCAATAAAAGTAAAGTTAGCATTTTTTCAAGAACTCCTTTTTTATAATTTATTTAACAAACATGTCTGTTTTTTAATTTTTTTGTAATTTTACGAATGTCTACTTATCAATATAAAACGAATCCTTATAAGAATGCATGGAAACATCAAAATTAAGTTGAAAATACACCACTTTTTATTTATAATCTTTTTCCTTTCTTTCACATCATGTGGTTCAATAAAAATTATTGAAAAGCCCATAATTTTTGATCAAGAGAGAGCTAAATTAAGTCTGGATTATTTGGAAAAAAGATATGGTTTGATCCAAGAATCTCCAGATATTGAACCAAAAATGGTTGTTATTCATTGGACTTCAATTCCAACACTTGAAAAATCTTTCTTAGCCTTTAATTCAGTGAAACTCCCAAATTGGCGTCCCGAAATTGCCGATGCCAGTGCTTTAAATGTATCTTCTCAGTTTTTAATTGATCAAGATGGAACTATTTATCGTTTGTTACCTGAAACGATACTGGCAAGACATGTAATAGGTTTAAACCACTGTGCTATAGGAATAGAAAATGTAGGAGGAACAGGTGACAAAACATTGACTAAAAAACAACTTAAAGCGAATATCAAACTGATCCGTTATTTAAAAAATAAATATCAGAATATTGACTATATCCTAGGGCATTTCGAATACACATTATTTGAAAATCATGAGTTATGGTTAGAAATTGATGATGGGTATCGCACAAAAAAAACCGATCCCGGTAAGCAATTCATAACCGATATTAGAAAAGGCCTTAAAAAATATGATTGGAAACCTGTACCAAATAAAAAATAAATAATGAAAATATTAATATCTCTACTTATTATACCAATTTTAGCAATATCTCAACAAAAATCTTTTAGCGAAAATTTATTTGCTGATTATGAAAACTATAAAGAGTCTGGTATCACCCATAGAAAGTTTAAACACAGTGATATCGTTCCTATTATACAAAAGTTGAAATCAGAAAATGGCTTTAGAGTAAAAACTTTAGGTAAATCTATTCAGGGCAGATCCATTTCTATGATTAGTTTAGGAAATGGAAAAACCAATATTTTACTTTGGTCTCAGATGCATGGTGATGAGTCCACGGCTACCATGGCTATTTTTGACATTTTTAATTATTTGAAACTTAATAAAAAAATATTGGATCATGTAACCGTGCATTTTATTCCCATGTTAAATCCGGATGGTGCTGAAGTTTTCAAACGGAGAAATGCCATTGGAATCGATATCAATAGAGATGCCTTACGTTTACAGAGTCCGGAATCAAAAATATTAAAAGCGGCAAGAGACAGTGTACAAGCTGATTTTGGGTTTAATTTGCATGATCAGAGTAAATATTACAATGCCGAACAAACGAATAAACCTGCCACAATTTCCTATTTGGCTCCTGCCTATAATTACGAAAAAAGCATCAATAATACACGTGCGAATGCGATGAAAATTATCGTTCAGATGAATGATATTATTCAGCAATTTGCACCTGGACAAGTTGGTCGATATTCTGATGAATTTGAGCCTAGAGCCTTTGGTGATAATATTCAAAAATGGGGAACAAGTACTATATTAATCGAATCCGGTGGATACCAAAATGATCCTGAAAAACAATTTATTCGCAAATTAAATTATGTTTCAATTCTTTCAGCAATCGCATCAATTTCTACAAAAAAGTATGAATCCGTTTCAATAAAAAAATACAATCAAATCCCAAGAAATGACTCTAAACTGTTTGATTTAAAATTTAAAAATATTTCATTCGCTTACTTAGGAAATAATTACACAGTAGATTTGGGAATCAATCGTGTTGACGTTGAGAATAAAAATAAAGGCCTTTCATCAGTTGGAATTATCCGTGAAATAGGTGATTTATCAACCTATTATGGTTATGAAACCATTGATGCTCAAAACCTGGTTTTGAAGATTGGTAAAACCTATCCCAAAATTTTATCAAATGTAGATGAATTTGAAAAACTCAATTTCAAAGAATTGTTACAACAAGGATATACAACCGTTGCCTTTGATAATTTCCCTCAGGAAATAAAATCTAACAACTATCCGATCAAAATTATTTCAGTTAAGGATATCGTGATCACAAAAGACAATGCAATTCCTTCACCACCTATTGAATATGGAAAAAGACCAACTTTTATTCTCACAAAAAACGATCAATTGATGTATGCCATAATTGAAGGAAATGTTTATAAATTTACAAAAGAATCAAATTAATCCATGATCAAATTTTTTAATTTTAGTTTACTCTTATTAACCCTTATTCCGTTTCATTTAACCGCTCAAAATATTTCAGGAAAAGTTATCGATAGCGAAAATACCATTGAGCTTTCTGAGGTGGAAATTATGGATTCAAAAAATAATTTGATTACATCTACCAATTCAAAAGGGTTGTTTCAATTAAACAATTTTGATACTTATACCTTTATTAGAAAAGGTTATATTACTAAAGCAATTGTTATTAATGATTCTGAATTTCAAATTATTGGACTTGAACCTGAACCTGAATATTTAAATGAAATTCAAATTACAAGTACAAATTTCCATAACAAATTGAAAACTTCTCCTTCAGCAATTTCCATAATATCGGGTAAAGAAATTTTGAGCAACAATACGCTGAATATTGCTCCGATAATTAATTCGGTTCCAGGAGTTTTTATGCATAACGGAACCTTAAATACTAATCGAATTACTATCCGAGGAATTGGATCGAGAAATTTATTTGGAACCAGTAAAATAAGAGCATATTATGAAGATATTCCTTTGACCAATGGCTCGGGGGAATCTAGTATCGAAGATATTGAATTAAGCACTTTGGGCCGTATTGAAATTTTAAAAGGGCCTTCTTCCAGTAAATTTGGAGCAGGTTTAGGAGGTACAATCCAACTAATTCCCGATAAAGGCCAATTCAATGAAAAAAGCTTTGAAGGCAATTATACATTTGGATCCTTTGGTTTACAAAAATATTTATTTAAAGTTAATTTAGGCAACCTGACAAATTCTGCAAAAATTACCTATTCAAATACACACAGTGATGGCTATCGAGATAATAATGAGTTGGATAGGCAAGTGATTAGTGTGGCAACGAATCACTTTTTAGGAGATAAAGACAAACTTACATTTATTGGAAATTATATCAAATTAAAAGCCTTTATCCCTAGTTCATTAAATGAAGATGACTATTTAAACAATCCTGAATCTGCGGCCTTTACCTGGGGAAGAGCCAAAGGATATGAAGATTATAAAAAAGGATTATTTGGCATTTCATGGCAACATGATTTCAATAAAAAAACCAAGCTTATCACCAGTATTTTTACTTCTTTTTTAGACTCATATGAGCCAAGGCCCTTTAATATATTAAAAGAAAAAACCAATGCTATAGGGCTAAGAACCCGAATTATTTCCGAATCTGAGCTTTTTAGCAAATCATTAAATTGGACTGTTGGGGGCGAAATATTTAATGACAAAAACTTATACCAAACCTATGAAAACCTATATCTGGATTTTCCTCCTGAGATAGGAAGTGTACAAGGTGATCAATTAAGTGACCTCAAAGAAAACAGAACCTATTTAAATTTATTTTTAGATTCAAAATACAAAATATCTTCAAAAACAAACTTTTCGTTTGGATTGAATCTAAACAATACTTCCTACAAATTAGACGATTATTTCAATAATGACAGTTCAAACTTATCGGGAGAGTATAATTTTGATATCATCCTTTCCCCAAAATTTGGCTTAACTCATCAAATTCATAAGGCGGCTATGATTTACGGAACCATTAGCCATGGCTTTTCTCCACCAACTTTGGAAGAAACTCTTTTACCCGATGGAATGATCAATAATGCTATTAAACCGGAAAGTGGCTGGAATTATGAAATTGGAAGTCGTGGGAATATTTTTCAGGACAAACTCTTTTTTGACCTTGCAATTTATCGCATGAATGTCGAGAATTTACTGGTAGCCAGAAGAACCGCTGGAGATGAATATATTGGGATCAATGCCGGGAAAACACAATACAATGGAATTGAGTTGGCCTTGAATTATCATATTATTAATTCTGAAAAATTTAAAATTTATCACAGGAATTCAATAGCTTATAATGATTTTAAATTCAAGGAATTTATTGATGATGAAAACGATTATTCCGGAAATCAGTTAACTGGAATCCCAAAGTTCACATTTTTCTCACAACTTTATGTCGATTCAGAAATTGGCATATATGGTTTCCTTAGTTTTAATTATGTAGATGAAATTCCCATGAGGGATGATAATTCAGTTTATTCTGACGCATACAATTTGGTCAATGCTAAAATAGGCTATAAAAAAGGTATCAATAAAAAATTATTCTTTGATATTTATGTTGGAATCAATAATTTATTTGATGAAAAATATGCTTCCATGATTCTCATTAACGCCGGAAGTTTTGGAAATAATGCTCCAAGATATTATTATCCCGGAGAACCTATGAATTATTATTCAGGTGCATCGTTGAAATATATATTTTAAAATTATTGTAACTTTATAAAATTGCCACATACTAAATTCTAATCCAATGAAAAAATTAAATATCCTTTTCGTTATAAGTATAATGGCTTTTATTTCATGCAAAGAAAATCCGGCTGAAGGAATAGCCCAAATTTCAAGCACAGACCAGCCCTTTAGTTTCAGGACTGAAATTGTAGTAGATGGACTGGAAATTCCCTGGGGTATGGTATTTCTGCCAGACGGCTCTATGTTGATCAGTGAGCAAAAAGGAGATCTCATTCATTTTAAAAATGGAACAAAAACCTTGGTTCAAAACGTTCCAGAAGTATATGATAAAAATCAAGGAGGCTTATTAGACATAGAATTACACCCCAATTATTCTGAAAATGGCTGGATTTATTTTTCAATGTCTGCCGATATTGAAAACGATGGCAAAGGGGGAAATACGACCATTATGAGAGCCAAATTGGTAGATAATAAATTGGTGGATCAGGAAATATTATACAAGGCAACCCCTAATACAACCTCTGGAAATCATTTCGGTTCGAGATTGGAATTTGATCGTGAAGGATATTTATATTTCTCCACAGGAGATCGTAAAAACCGAGATGTCAATCCCCAAGATATAACAAGGGATAACGGTAAAATTTATAGAATTAATGACGATGGATCTATTCCAACAGATAATCCGTTTTACAATACGGAAGGTGCCAAAAAAGCTATTTATTCCTATGGCCATAGAAATCCGCAAGGCATGACCATGAATCCTTCAACAGGAAAAATTTGGACTCATGAACATGGCCCCAAAGGAGGTGATGAAATCAATATTATCGAGGCGGGTAAAAATTACGGCTGGCCTAAAATTACTTATGGCATTAACTATAGCGGTACAAAAATAACCGATGACACTTCATTACCTGGCATGGAACAACCGTTGCATTATTGGGTACCCTCCATCGCACCTAGCGGAATGGAATTTGTAACCAGTAATAAATACCCTCAATGGAAAGGTAATCTTTTGATAGGTTCCTTAAAATTCAAATATTTGAATAGATGTGTCATTGAAAATAATAAAGTAATCAAAGAGGAAAAATTATTGGAAGGCATGGGACGTGTACGAACTATTCTTGAAGCTCCGGATGGTTTTATCTATGTGGCTATTGAACAGTTAGGTATTGTAAAAATCGTACCGGAATAATATCAAAATTTTAACAAAGTAGGATACCAAATAGGATTTTTTATTAACTTTTATTAATCGTAAAACAATGAAACGAAGAGAATTCGCAAAACTGACCGGATTAAGTGCTGTTGCTGTAAGTACAACAGGTTTTATTAAATTTAATGGCAAATTATTTGAAGGTGATTGCGTAACAACTACAGATATTCTGGGACCATTTTATCGACCAAATAGCCCAATACGCAACAACCTGCTTATTGAAGGAACAACGGGAGATATTGTTGAATTATTAGGGATCGTAAGACATAAAGATTGCCAATCTCCTTATGAAAATGCAAAAATTGAAATTTGGCATTGCTCCGCTGATGGAATTTACGATAATGATTCTGATGAATACCAATATAGAGGAACAACTTATTGTGACAGTGATGGAAAATATAAATTCATCACGCAAATACCTGTGCCCTATGATATCGGAGAAGGACTTTTCAGGCCGGCACATTTTCACCTTATGATTTCGGCGCCGGGATATCAAAGTTTGATTACCCAGATTTATTTTCATGGAGATCCATACCTGGACAAAGACTCCTCATCCTCAGCTCTCAAAGCCGAAAACAGAATACTAAATATTACCGATGTAAATAATGTCAAAACAATTGTATTTGATTGCAATATGAATGATCGCCTAAAGGCTTCATATTCCTCCCTTGCGAAAATTATTGGTAAATATAGGCATGAAAATAATGGAAAAATCTACTATAAAGAATACTTTGAAAAAGATGGTCTGTTATGGATGAAAAATAATGTTTATGGTAAAAGTTATGAATATATTGGTGAAAACAAATTTGAATATGGAGGAATGTCACCGGGATTATATGAAAGGTTACAATTTGATTTAAAAAATGAAGGCATTGTAAAACTCAAATTAACTTCTCTTTGGGAGAATGGAATTAAAAGAAAGGAAACTTATACGAAAATATGAATATCTCATCTTCTTCGAATTCGAAAATAATGATTCTATAAAATAAACTACCTCGACGCAAGCTTGCCTACCGCAGGCAGGCTTACGAGATATTAAATTGAGTTTGCTATCCAAACAACCTGGTTTTCCGATCCGCCTTAGGCGGAGAATCTGCCTTGCCGGCCAGGCAGGTAAAACCAAATCTTCTCGTCCGCCGAAGCGAACGCGAAGGAGGATTAAATAACCGCAATTTCAATAAAACATAACAATTACTATCAAAGAAGATCATTATTTAATCTTTA
>SMVA01176136.1_pt1 | contig 16335 bp, 11 predicted proteins | sample 2456451 | NCBI WGS metagenome assembly SMVA01 (sample SAMN11095933, study PRJNA526329) | marine sediment metagenome | biome: Marine sediment; feature: Surficial sediment; material: Deep marine sediment; isolation source: Hadal surficial sediment | place: Pacific Ocean | collected 2014-05 | depth...
CGATTGCCCGACATATAGCGCGTCTCTTGAGCGGTGACTCGCTCTATCATTCCCCCTCCCGTCAGGAAAGGAGGCAGTTTTTCCAGTAGCTCTTGTCTTCCCCACAATACACCGACCCCTGTGGGGCCGTAGCTCTTGTGGCCTGAAAAGGCATAGAAATCAACGTCGAGTGCCTGTACATCGATCGGGCCGTGAGGTGCAGCCTGAGCACCGTCGATAAAAACCAGTGCACCCTGATGATGTGCTGCGGTGGTGATGCAATCCAGATCTGTTATTGAACCGGTGACATTGGAGATATGGCTAACAGCCACCAGCCGACATCGAGGGGTGATCAATTCGTCCAGCTGACTCAAGTCCAGGCTCCCGTTTGCCAACACCGGAATCAGTTTCATCTCTACACCGCACTGTGCGCACAGGCGCTGCCACGGAATAAAGTTACTGTGATGTTCGGCAAGCGACACAACGATCTCATCCCCCGGCTCCAGGGACTGGCCGAAACAGTGGGCTACCAGGTTTACAGAAAACGTTGTGCCCGGGGTAAAAATAATCTCCTCATCGGAGCGCGCGTTCAGGTATGTTGCAGCGCTCAACCGCGCCCCTTCATAGGCCTCGGTAGACTCTGCTCCCAATTGGTACACGCCTCGCTGCACGTTAGAACGATAGTGGTTCTCATAGCGAGCCATTGCCACCTGCACGCACTCTGGGCTAAAGGTCGTCGCTGCATTGTCCAGGTAATGCAATGCGTGTCCGTGAACCTCCCGCTGTAATATGGGAAACTGCCCGCGCAGGGCTTGCGGCGACCAGCTCATGCTCCCCCCTCGCTCAGGCTGTTTGCCTCCCGCAGCTCTTCCAAAGTATCAACATCCATAAAAATAGCGTCATCTCCCATCGGCACTTCCCAGACATTGGCGGCAAACTCATCCAACAGAGGCTTGGCACCCCGGTCACCGGTAAGTTTCTTCATTGCCTCTATATAGCGAGCAGACCAGATAACAGGATTGCCCAGCCGACCTGCCCGTATGGGCGCTACGATATCCCGCTCTGTAGCGGGGTTGAATTCTGCCAAGAGTTCATTGATGTGGGCCGCTGTAATAAAGGGCATATCTGCCAACAGAATCATCACACCATCCAGGTCAGCGGGCAAAGAGGACAAGCCCCGCTTAAGAGAGCTGGCTATTCCTTCACGGTAGTCGGAATTTTCAACGATCGATACATTGCAGTCCTGCAGTTCGCTCACCACAGCCTCCGCGCCGGCCCCGGTCACAACCGTCAGCGAGAAAACTTCGGACTTCAAACCCGCCTCAACCACTCGTCTTATCATGGCAACCCCACCCACGGGAGCCAGCACCTTGTGTTGATCGCCCATTCGGCTGGAGTAACCTGCCGCCAACACAATGGCCGCCACTTTGTGTGGTGACTGAAACTGCTCTATCAGTTCAGCCTGCTCGCGCATACGCCAGCGGTGGCTAATATCCTTTATCAGCCCACCTACTCCCATAGACAGAATCGTTTTTTTCCCGGGGGACATACCCGCCGCAATTCTCTGTAGAACCCAATCCAGCCCGTTGAGTTTGGGCGAGCGACTACAGCCGGGAAGGTTGATTACAGGACAATCATCAATATGTGCTAATAGCAGCATATTCCCCGGCTCCACCGGCATGCCGAAGTGCTCAATGACACCACCACAATTCACTATAGCTGAAGGGATAATGTCAGCGGGGTCAACCGTAATACTGGCTCCACAAATTAATATCATATCGGGATGCCTTGCCTGCGCAGAGCTAATAGCCAGGCTGACCGCCGCTGGCGTATGGCTACAGCGCGTATCAAACACCAATTGGCCACCCAGCTTGGCGATACGTTGGCGCGTGACCCGGGAAGTGGTATCGAGTAAAGACTCCTTGAGGCCTGCTGTCTCCGTCAGAATAAGCGCAGCGGAGAAGGGCCGATATGGATGCAAATCAATAGACGGCACGGCTTGGGTGGTAATTACCAGGGCACGATCGAGTTGCTCACGAGAAACCGCAAAAGGAATGATTTTGATACTGGCGACTGCTTGCTGCTGCACACATTCGGCGTACTCCGACAAGGTAGCGATCACAATCCCCGTGTCGCACAGGTTAATCCTGTCAATCACTGCTCGTTCAATCTTCGCCAGGCCATCCGAGCCCGCGTACAAATTACAACGCCCAGCCACGGGCTTACCAAGCAGCAATTCTGGGCCGGCAAGAGCCCGCGCCAGTTCAAGCGCCGCCTGGTTTTCATCTACGTCCCCCGACTCAAGCCGCACCCCTGACACCTGATCAATGCCATTTTTTTGCATTTCAATCAGGTCACCCCTAGACAGCACTCTGCCCTTTTTAAAGGTTTTACCGGGAATTCTTACGGTGTGCGCGAGAATAACTCCCTCCGCGACGCCACAGTCAAAACGATCGAATACCATAACTCAGCAGCTGTACCTTGCCTGAATCAATTGTGCCAGAATGGCAACTGCAATTTCAGCGTGGGAGCGCCCACCCAGGTTTAGTCCCACCGGGGCATTTATTCGCTGCAGTTTACTCTCCAGGCCCAGTTCGGTAAGCCGCTCGGCCCGCTTGGCATGGGTACGGCGACTGCCCAGGGCACCAATATAGAATGCTTCGCTGTTGAGAGCAGCGATCAGTGCGGGATCATCAATTTTCGGATCGTGCGCCAGAGTCACAACGGCTGTCTGCGCATCGGGAGACAGCGCGGCCATAGCATCATCCGGCCACTGGTCACAAATTTTAATATTCCGAAACCGCTCCTGCGTGGCAAATGCCCGACGCGGATCAATAATTGTCACCTCATAGCCACACTCCAGTGCCAACGTAGACAGGGCCTGTGCAATATGAACGGCACCAACGATGAGCAGGCGATACGCAGGAACGTAACTGCGTACAAAAATCTCTCCATCGGCAAGCATCCCACTACGCGCGGCGCGTAAACACTCGCGAATTTCGCTGAGCAAGGATGAATTAAAATCGAAATTTGACAGACGGCGATCATCGCCATAAACAAGGCACTGGCTACCATCTTCTATACGGGTAACTACGGCAGCGGGAATTTTTTTCGCTCTGGCACGCTGCAGTTCTTCCAGAAGAGCAGCCTTCCGCACCCGCTCGACGTAGACTTTAATAGCACCGCCGCAGGATAAGCCCACGTCCCAGGCCTCTTCATTACTCACACCAAACTCCAACACCCTGGGTTCACCGTCTGCCATAACTTCCATCGCTTCTGCTACGACGGCGCCCTCGATACAACCGCCTGAAACGGACCCCAGAAATTCGCCTTTATCATTGATAACAAGGTGACTGCCCACGGGCCGGGGCGAAGAACCCCAGGTACTCACAACCGTAGCCAGGGCCGCGTTATGGCCCGCTGTCAGCCATTCGCTCAGGCGGATCAGTTCGTCGATAGTTTGCTCTGAGCTCATTGCCTTCAACTCCATTCCAAACAGGTATTGTGCGGCCTTGGCCCTGCGCAGCCATTATACCAGTTTAGTACGCCTATCAGACATAGCTAACGCCTTTTGATGCTGCCCACTAATGATGGACACCCTGCTAAGCGCAGTAAATTACGCTACAGAGGTGAACCACGACAAGACTATTAGGAAAGAAAAAAGCATCCCGGAGGCAGCAGTCGCCGGAAATCAGGAAGGAAACTTTGGCTCTGGCGTAGAAAGTCGGCATACCGAAGGCCGCCAAGGAACTGGGGCTTCATGACTCGCAGCTCTATGGTTGGCCGTCGAAAGCCTGGGCTAAGCACGATCAGAGTGATCTGGAACAAAGCCTTGCCCCAGAAAATGCCTGGCGCAAACGGCGAGACAACCCCTCACCCCAGCAACAGCGCCGGATACAACTCGACACAGCTTCAATGGCATTATCAGCCCAGAAGCTTTCGAGGGAAAAAATGTCGCTTAACAATGGGGCCACTGTGGGTGGGCGGATCATTCTGGGTAATCAGGGCTCAAGGCGGCCGTCGCGGCCGCATGCGTTTCAGCGAAACTTGGCGCTATCATCCAATGTTCCAACGCCGTATTCCTCACCAGTATGCCTGGGCAATTACTATTTTCGCGTCTCGGACAGGGCGGGCCGTGCCCCCGTCACCTGGGGGAGAGTGAGCTCAGCTCACACTGAGGGCAGATTTTTTAATGCACGCTCTACTTCAGCTGCTTCGTACTCGTGGTCTTGCAACTTTCCATCATTGAAGTCCATGTAGGCCTGCATATCCAGGTGACCGTGGCCCGACAGGTTGAACAGAATCACTTCACTGCGCCCCTCTGACTTGCAACGCAAGGCCTCATTAATCGCGCAGCGGATAGCATGAGTGGACTCCGGCGCCGGCACAATGCCCTCTGCCCTGGCGAACTGTATGCCCGCCTCAAAACACGTATTTTGTGGGTAGGCCTGCGCCTCAATCTGACCCAGTTCGTGCAGGTGACTGACAATCGGTGACATCCCGTGATAACGCAGTCCACCCGCATGAATCGACTCGGGGACAAAGTCATGGCCCAGGGTATGCATTTTCATCATGGGCGTCAGTCCGGCCACATCGCCATAATCGTAAGCGTAGCGGCCCTTTGTCAGAGTCGGGCAGGAGGCCGGCTCCACGGCAATGATTCGAGTTTGCTTTCCATCGCGCAATTTTTCCCCGATGAAGGGAAAGCTGATTCCGGCAAAATTGCTACCACCACCCGAACAACCAATGACGACGTCCGGGTACTCACCGGCCATTTCCATCTGCAACAGGGCCTCCTTGCCAATCACCGTCTGGTGTAGCATCACGTGATTCAAAACGCTGCCCAGACTGTAATTAACGTCATCACGCATGCGGGCAATTTCTACAGCTTCGGAAATCGCAATGCCAAGGCTGCCGGATGAATCCGGTTGCTCTGCCAATATCTTGCGCCCCGCCTCGGTCTCCATACTGGGACTGGCGATGACTTGACCTCCGTAGGTTTCTATCATCGCCCGCCGGTAAGGTTTCTGGTCATAGCTGATTCTGACCATGAACACCTTGACGTCGATACCCATGGCAGAACCTGCCAGGGACAATGCCGTGCCCCATTGGCCCGCCCCGGTTTCTGTCACCAGGTGTTTTATTCCCGCTTCCCGGTTGTAATACGCCTGCGCGATGGCAGTGTTGAGTTTATGTGAACCCACTGGGCTGCTGCCCTCATACTTGTAATAGATATGAGCTGGCGTATCCAGTACCTTTTCCAGTTGGTGCGCGCGGTGCAATGCTGAGGGGCGCCACTGGCGAAGATACTGTTGAACCTCTTCTGGAATTTCGATCTCCCGTTGGTCACTGGCTTCCTGCTCTATCAACGCCATGGGAAAAATTCCAGCCAGATCCTCGGGGACAACCGGTTCGCGTGTCTGGGGATTCAGTGATGGCGCCATGGGTTCAGGCAGGTCTGCCAGAATGTTATACCAATGGGACGGAATACGATCTTCATCGAGAAGAAATTTAACCTGCTTCATGATTTTTGCTTACCTCAGTTTATGTTGCTAAAAAGAACATCCAATTATAGGAGAAAAACCTCAGGAAGCCAGTGCCTCCAGGCCCCTTTGTATACACCACATAACAGAGCAGCTACCCAGAATATAGATGGGAATTGGTAGTAACCTCTCTGTCCTGGCGCTTGTAGAGCGTTTCAAAACCTGCCATAGCACCAATGCGCCCAGAATAAAGACAAGCTGGCCAACTTCGATTCCTACATTGAAGAACAACAATGCCAGGGGCAGGTTTTCCTGGGGCAGACCGGTCTCCACCAGCGCACCGGCAAAACCCATACCGTGTAACAAACCAAAACCACCCGCCAGCCACCAGGGGTAACGCCGCAGTAAATCACCTTTACCGGTTCGGGTAAGCTCAATGGCAAGCACGAAAATACTGAGAGCGATGGCAAACTCCACCCAGGCCACCGGGTAGTTAAAATAGCCCAGGGTAACCAGCGACAGGGTAATACTGTGGCCCGCAGTGAACGCCGTAATGGTCCAGATCAGGCGCTTGCCACCCCCCACCAGCAGCAGCAAACCAAAGACAAACATAAGGTGGTCTATGCCACTCCAAATATGCTCGAAGCCCAATTGGGAGTAATCCCGGACCACCTCTCCCGTACTTGGCTCGGCCGGCACCACATACTCGAAGCGCTCGCCGTTCAGCACCTGCTGATAGCTGCGACCATCGCGAAGCTTAATCATCAGCATCGCGGATGCCTGGTTGGCGCCCAATCCGGTGACCGCCAGGGTTTCACCCACCAGGCCATCGTCACCCAATGCGTCACACCGCAACTGCCAGCTATAGACCTTACCCGTGCCCTCGATTTGGGCGGGGCTTGCAGCCAGCACCTCACAGCTCGCTGGCCACACAGGCTTTATAGGGATACTGCTAGTAGCCTGGGCCGGGGTTTTCCATACGACGTTATAATGTTGATCTGCGGTCTCGGTAATTTTTAGCAAAGAGGGTGCAAAGCGGTGGGCCTGGGCCGCCTGCGCCACGACAGCAGCCAGAGCCACACCGATTAATATGCGCAACAAACTCATAACTTCACCTCGTATTCTTCACGCAAATTTTCAATCGCCGATGCCAGTGCTTCCGTTTTGGCCCGGCGCTCCAGGTCGCGCCTCAGCTGCCCCTGCACCTCTTCCAATGTCGCGTCCCGCTCGGGCTCTACCGCCTCTACCCAAACATAGTGCAGGCCGTAGGTTGAACGAACAGGCCCAAGCCAGTGGCCGGCCCGGGGCAGGGCTTGCTGAAAATTCATAACAAAACTGGCACCAAAGTGTCGTGCGAGTTGATCCGGCGACTGGCGATTAAAAACGTAGCCGGGTAAAAAAGGCGAGCTCATAGAGCGGGCCGCCTCAGCCGATAGCGCCTGCTCTTGTATTGTGCGAACCACCGAATCGACCTCGGACTCTCGCTCGCGATTGAAATACAGGTGTTGTATGGAGTACCTCGCTGGGCGGCGCAATTCCTCTTTGCGCGCCTTGAATTGCACCTCAAGCTCTTCCGCGGTGGGAACCAGGGGGGGGTTGGCGGCCAGTAACAATTGCTCCATGATTTGAATCAGTCGGCGCTTGATGACTTCATCACCCAGGTGCAAGCGCATATCCAGCGCCTCTTCATAGCGTTGTTGGTCGCTCTTCCCTTCGGCCAGTTGCAAAAAACTCATATTGCGTAACAGGCGCTGGTAAACCACCGTGTCGTAGAGATGAATATCCATTTCTACGGCCCTCTGGAACAACATGTCCCGGTCCAACTCTGCCAGCACAATGCGTTTTTGCTGCTCAGCACTGGGCAGGCGGCCGGTACTGGCAAACCATTGTTGTTGCAGCGACTCCAGGCGCGCCTCGGTGAGCGGGCCCAACACCGGCTTGGCAGGGGGAAAGAAAGAGGCATCCAGTTGGAATAGGGCAAAACCCAGCACAACAAAATGCACCCAGGGCCGCTTAAGCCAGGCCAGAAACTTCATGGTTTACGCTCCGAAAATGATCTTGGAATATTGCAAGCTGACAGCGTTTTCAGTCTTCAAAACTAGCCTGCTTCTTTTCCATCTGGGCCTGCAGGGCCTCACCCATATCAGTCTGGGACAGCATACCTGCGTTCCAGGTGGCAATGTAATTCAGGCCCTGGCTCACCGAGTGGTCGCGGGAATACAACAACATCTCCTTGGTGCCACGAATCGCCAGTGGCGACTTGGAGGCGATATCCCGGGCGATGGCTGTCACCTCTTGCAGGAGGGTCTCCCTGTCTTCGAATACGCGGTTAATAAAACCCACTTCCTTCGCTTCATCGGCACTCATGGAGCGTCCGGTGTAGGCTAACTCGCGCACGATAGCATCGGGAATAATTTTCGGCAGGCGCTGCAGTGTGCCCACATCGGCGGTCATGCCAATATCGATTTCCCTGATAGAAAAATAGGCATCATTTGACGCATAACGCATATCACAGCAGCAGGTCATGTCGATGCCACCCCCGATACAGGCTTTGTGGATAGCCGCCAGCACCGGTTTGCGACAGTTTTCTATGGCACTCAAATTGTCCTGCAGGCGCAATATCGTACGGCGCAGGGCCTCGGCGCGCCTGGCGTGCTCCGTTATAGACCCGGTGACGCTGCCGAACATACCCAGGTCGATACCCGAGCAAAAATTCTTGCCGTTGCCCGCCAGAATAATGACCCGCACCGAGGGCTCCTCATCCAGCCACTCAAAGCATGTTTGCAGCTCTTCCCACATCGCCGCATTCATGGCGTTGGCCTTATCGGGTCGATTAAGCGAAACGGTTGCCACCTGCTGGTCGATGTTCAGTTCCAGTGTTTCAAAGCCTGGGGTCATGGTTGCTACTCTTGTTTAATGTTGGATTCGCCGAGTTACCAGCGAGCGATAAAATCATCGGGCTGCAATGGCGGCACGGTCTTACTGCCACTATCGCGAGACCCCAGGTAAATAAAGCCCGTTATCTCTTCGTTCTCTGCCAGGCCAAGGTCCGCCATAAGCAGTCTATCAAAGGCCGCTGCCCCGGTGCGCCATACCCCGGCATAGCCCAGGGTTTCCGCCGCCAACAGGATGGCGTGGGCGGCACAGCCCGCCGACAAACGCTGTTCAGAAAAAGGCACCTTGGGATGCTCCTGCAACCGGGCAATTACCACCACAACAAGTGGTGCTCGCAGGGGGGACATTTTTGCCTTGGCCCTGGCGGCGTCATCTGCCCCGGGGTTTCGCTGGATCAATGCGCGTTCCAAAATATCGCCCAGGGCCTCCCGGCGGTCACCCTCAATAGCCAAGAATCGCCAGGGGCGCAGCCAGGCGTGATCGGGAACCCGAATAGCAGCCCGGATTATTTCCCCCATTTCACTGTGGGAGGGCGCAGGGTCGCATAATCGCGGTGCGGAATTACGATTCTGTAGAAAATGCAGCAGTTCATTCATAGGGGCGCAATGATAGCAGTAAAATCGCGCCCGAGATGCTCCAAGTTCAAGGAGCGGCCACGATATCGTACCGCTCCCTGCGATTTATGCGGTCACCCGGCAGGCTGACGACTAAAAAATCTCCAGATTTGACCGCGTCGCCCGGGTTTAACTTCGACTCGCCGGACCACAGTTCCAGCAATGGCTTTTCCCCAACGCCCTCCAGCTGAGCCACAAATTCCGATACCGCCATGGGTGCGGCGGCATCGCGGGGCAAGGCGATTTGGTGCTGTTTATAGTCAATAGCCATTTTTTGTGATGTGACCAGACCACCGTACACACTGAACTCCGTGGCGCCAATAAGTTTAAAGGTTCCGAGAATCGGCACATCATAGGTGTAACTGGAGTCCAGTACATTGACCCGCACATAGCGCGCCACCGCGCCGATTTTGTCGCGAGTGCGCAGCGGCGTTTTGTTATCGCGTCCATCGACTACCTCGGTGTAGCTCTCTGCAAACACCACGGCACTGACGGCAACATCTTCTGCGATGTCGATGCTGTATTTGACAGTGCCATTGTCATTGATGTGCCCGGGCAACCATGCGGCATCCAGGCTATCAATATAGTAGTTGGCACCCAGATCTATCTTCAACCAACCGGGCCCCTGGTTGGGGTCCGCGGTAATCCAGAAGGCAACCTCTCCCTCTTCGGCGTCGAGGCGGTCATCGCCATTCACCACGCTTTGGGCTTTGGCCGGTGGATTGCCCATCATGCCGTGGGCCAACTCGCGGCTCGCCTTTACCGGGCGGCCCAGGGACAGCGCCCCGCTACCCAGGCCATAAACCTGTTTGTCCCCGTTGGCGGCGACCACGGTGAATACCAAATCCTGCGTCAACAGGTCCCCGGGTAAACTGCCCTCAAGCCACTGTAGCCTGGCACCGTAGGGTAGAACCAGCATTTGCTGCAACGCTTCCCGGCGCAGCGCATAGGGCAAATTGTAAATACGGTGCATTTCATTATCGATGCCCAGTGATGCCGAAGTCAGCGCCGTTTCATCGTTGAGTACCCGCTGCCACACTATCTCGTCCACCAGTTCGCCACCACGGGCCGAGATTGTGTTTTTACCCATAGCCAGCGCCACCGCCGGCCACACAAAGCGATTGCTACCATCATTGTTTACAGTGCCCTGGGATTGGTCATTTACCCAAAGTTCCACAGAATCAATGTTGGCGTATATCTTAATATCGGTGTCCGGTGTTTTGCGCAGCTCGAAGCGGCGGCTGGTGATGTACAAAATCGGCTGGTCGCGCCAGTGCGATTGGTACCAGAAGAAGCTGTCTTTTTTAATTTTGCGATCAAAGGTCACCATGCCTTTATTGTTGATACCCGGGGTGGAACCCTCGTCGCGCAAATCAGCGGCAAAGTCGAACATATTCCAGATAAAACTGCCCCACATCTGAGGCCGCTCGCGCATGATGAGCCAGTTGGCTTCGTGATAGAGGTTTTGGTATTCCTCCGTGTGGTCCTGGTTAGTGGGTTGATCTGCGTGCAAGTCGGTAGAGGAACCCGCCCCGTACTCGCTAATACCTACCGCGCGCCCCGGAAAAAGGGCGGGAATTTTATCCAGCCAGGCCGCCATACCGTCAAAGTCGTGGTAGTACCAACCGTCGTAACGGTTCTGGGCGATGATATCGGGCACCCGCCACACACCCTCCTCCTCGTGATCGCCCAGCACAGCTCCGGTGGTGAGCCGCCTGCTGTCTTCCTGTTTGGCCAGGGTTTCCAGCGTTTCCACCAGCCGGGTATTAGCTTCGTTGCCGTGCATACTGATCTCGTTAAACAGGCCCCACATCACGATGGAGGGATGGTTGTAGTTCTGTCTGATCAACTCTATCAATTGCTGTTGTGCACTGGCGGTAAAGGCTGCCGAATCGGTAACTTCGGAGATAACCGGCACCTCAGCCCAGATCATAAACCCCATCTGGTCAGCCAGTTGGTAGATGTACGGGGCGTGCTGGTAGTGTGCCAGACGCACGGCATTAGCGCCCATTTCGGCGATCAGTTCAAAGTCTTGCCGATGATCGTCTCTCGACAGCGCCCAACCCTTGCCCTGCCGGTCCTGATGGCGACTAACACCGCGCAGGCGTACCGGCTCGCCGTTCAAGAATGCGCCCTGGGTTGGGCTAACAGTAAAGTTACGCAGGCCCACTGCCTGCTGAACACTGTCAACCACTTCACCGGCCGCTTTTACCCGTACATACAGTTGGTAGAGATAAGGGTCCTGTACGCCCTGCCACAGGTGTGGCTGGTCAAGCGTAAGGCTGCTCTCAAGCTGTACGCTGCCCTGCCCCGGCACCCTGATATTTTTGGCACGATGTGCCACCGAGCGACCCTGGGCATCCAGCAAATCGAATTCAACCACGGCAATATACTCGCTGTCGCCGTCATTCACCAATTTGGTTCTGATATCGATTAGCGCATGGTTCTCGCCTACTTCGCGCTGGCTGATATACACACCGGGTGAGGCGTAATCCATCATGTCAATATGCAGGGGCTGGGCCACCACCAGATCAACACCGCGATACAGGCCACCGTAAAACGTGAAATCGGCGGCCAGGGGTGGAATATCATCGTTGCGTTCATTATTCACTTTCACCGACAACACATGGGCCTTGCCGGGTGTCACCGCATCGGTAATATCAAATCGAAAGGCGGCATAGCCACCGCGATGCTGGCCGATGTGGTACTCGTCAAGATACACATCGGTAACCAGGTTGGCGCCGTTAAAGTGCAGATAGAGACGCCGCCCGGACAGATCCTCGGCGACGGTTAAACTGCGGTGATACCAACCGTCACCGCGGAAATAATTGTCGCCACCATCGGCCCCATCTTCCACATTCCAGGAGTGGGGCAAAACCACCTCAGACCAGCTGTCATCCAGCGCTGCCAAGGTAGCCAGGGGGTGGCCCTGGCCAGTGCGAAATAGCCAATCACCATTCAGGCTGGCACTCCCCCGGCCAGTTTCACTGGCGTTTATTGCCGCTAAATCGATAGGCTCAGGGTTGTTGCCGCAAGCGGCCAGACACAGGTACAGCAGCACTATCATGCCGCACCGCAGCTTAGCTCTCGTCATGGTATCTCCCCCCGCGGCAGCCAGGGGTCCGGGCCGAGATAAATATTCATAAAGCCAAGGTCGCCGACGCAGGTATCCACATTGTCGCACCACTGCGCCAGTTCTTGTGCGGTACTGGCAACCAGTCGATGCTCAATGTGATCGACTATCCACATAGGCTGGCCCAAGGTATCGAGTAATTCAATAAGCTGTCGCCCGCTGTGGCCCGCCTGGCGTAGAGAAAAGGGCGTGAGCTCTATAAGAATGTCTGGCACCTGGGGCAGTTCCAGTAGCAGCGATTTTAGCCCTAATATCACCTGGTACTCCGACCCCTGCGTATCCACTTTTATCAGCTCAATATGACTGACGTTGGCCTGCAGGAGTTGGCGCTGCAAATAGTTTGAGCCCTGCAACAGGCGAATATCCAGGGCCTTCCGATCATTGCCGTCGGAAAATATCTGGTGGTCCCCCAGGTTATCTTCACTGAGAAAGAGCTGGCCGTCGCTGTCCACGCAAGACAAGCCTGCCTGCACCGCATGAACACGGCACTGCAGCGCGTTCTGCTCGACATTGGCCTTGAGTAATTCGAAGTTGGCTGGTTCCGGCTCAAAGGCAAACACCTGGCCACCTTCGCCCACAACGCTGGCCGCCACAAGACTGAAATAGCCAATGTTGGCGCCCACATCGACAAACACATCGCCGGGCTTGAGCCGCGCCAGAACCAGCGATGTTTCATAGGGCTCCCAAATGCCCTGCTCCCGGATATTGCGGGACACGTGCTTGTCCTGCGGGCCATGGACCGTCATGTGCAGGCGGGGTTCCAATCCGGGAATTCGGAGAATTACCGGTTCATCGGCGGGCATTGCTGGGGAGTTCATGGCCGCAGCCTACAGCGCTTTGCGCCCTCAGTCGATACGCATATCGCTAAAGGGCGACTCCATATCCAGGCTCACTGCCTTGCCGGCGATACGAATTTCCCGCGACTCAACTTCCACGTCACTGCCGTTCAGCACACCGTGGTCAAACTTGTAGACGGGGCGTTCGGTGCCTGCAATCATGGCATCGTCGTAGCTTTTCTGCTTTTCACGCACCGCTTCATTGGCCCGCTGCCAGGCCGTCCACTGGGTCGAGGAATAGCGTTTTTGCAGCATCTTGGCCACCACGTCGGGGCTCAGTAAGGTGGTCGAGGCATTGTTGCCACCAAAGCCCTTGGAGTTCAAAATAGTGTACTGGAGTTCATGCGGATCTATCTCAAGGTGCTCCCGGCTGAACTGCAAATTATCCTGAACAACGTCGTCGGCAATGCCGTCTAAGGTGTGTATACCGGGAATCAGGCCGTGCTGCCACACACCCAGGGCCGCAGTAATCTGGTCGCCCGAGGCCGAACCTATGGAGTGGCCCACATAGCATTTAAGTGCAGCCACCGGCCACTTTTCGATGCCAAATGCCCTGGCGGTTTTACTGAGAATCTCCGACTCAGTCACCCGGTTTTGGGGTGTACCCGTGCCATGGGCCTGTATCATTCCCGCGTTGCGCAGGGCTTTTTCTCCCACAATTGCGCGCGCGGCTGCCGTCGCCTTGGCCACGGTAATATAGTTGCCCACACCCGGTCCGGCGATGGATTTCTTGAAGCCATCTGCATTAACGTAGACATCCAGTGGCGCAGCAAACATGGTGGCGCCCAACTCCATTGCCAATTCATCATCAAACAACACCACCATTTGTGCCGACTCGGCGATAGTAAAACCACAGTTGTCAGCAAAGGGTCGGCAGGCGCGCCGGTGGTCGGGCTCAGTCGTGGCAGACAAACCATCCAATGCGCGCAGGCCCTTGTCTGTTGCCAGTGCCCCCATAGCACTATAACCCTCCATCACCTCCGGCGTGATAGGCGCTTCCGAGGAACCCACGAAAGCCACACGACTGCGGCCGCTGTGAATATCCTCTATGCCATGGCGCAGATTGTACAAGAAGGAGGCGCAGGCGCCCAGGCTGGTACCGGTTGAACCCATGGTACCGAGCACGTAGGCATTGACAAAATCAGCGGGCATTTCAGCAAAGCCCAGCGGACAGTACTTGGAGGTAACCTTCAAACCGTTGTAACGGGATTTCACCATGCCGCCCAGGCCGGCTGAATCCAACTGGCCCATAGCACTGCCGGCGTAAACACTGATCGCATCCACCGAAATACGGTCCAGAATTGTGTCGAACGCAATACCAATACTGCCCAGTGCATCGGATGCGGCGTACACCATCATCTGCAGGCCGCGAGGGTGGCTGCGTGCGGGGTAAAGCTTTCCCGGATCAAAACCAGTGGGAAGCTGGCCCGCCGCCTTCACCTCAAACTCCCTCACGGTGGGCAGGAGGAAGTCCTGCTCCCCGGTAATTTGCACATTTACGTGGGTGACCGACACCGGGGTGATGCGCCAGTCCAGGGGAATTTGAATGGGCAAATTTTGTTTTCTGATATTGAAACTGATGGCCTTGCCGTTACTGGTCGTTGGAAATCGCTGGTTCCAGGGCACTGCGTTTACATCGAAGTGCTCGCGCTCTATGCGGCGAACCAGGCTGTGATCCAACAGCGTTTGCTGCTCAACATCCGAGCCCGCTAGCCCCATCACCGCGGCCAGGGCCGCCATACTGCGCTCGCGCTGGGCCGATGGCAAAGCAGACTGCACCATACGCCCGTAGGCATGGTGACCCGAGGCCCGGCCCGCGGCATTGATGCCGCCAAAACCCACAATTACCGGCAATCGCTGTCTGCTCATAATGCGTCTGTCCCAATCCAGTTTTCAAGCTCATATCATAGCTGGTAAAGGCCCTATTTAACTATGGTAGATAAGTCGTTTTATATGGTATTTTAGACAATACTGATTAGTCACAGGAAACCAATGTGTACACTGTTGCCTCCCTCATCTACCCCGGCGCGCTGGCCACCAGCATCACCTTACCTATGGAGATACTGCAAGCCGCGGGCCAGATGGCAGCGGCGACGACTCGCACCAGCAAGCCAGCTGTGCGCTTCCTGCTTACGGGTCCGGATAAAAGATCGGTAAAAGTGGCCACCGGTATTACCCTGAAAGCCGACATTGTGCTGGACAAACTGCCACCGCTTGACCTGCTGCTGCTACCGGCGATATGGCGCAACCCCATTCCCACGGTCAAGGCCGCCGACAGCTGGCTACACCATCTCGGTGAATTCGCCGCCGCAGGTACCCGTATCTGCAGTGTTGGCACCGCCAGTTGTCTGTTGGCCGAAGCGGGACTATTGCGAGGTAAACCCGCCACTACCCACTGGAATTTTTTTCGACAATTTGCCACACGGTATCCAGACGTAGACCTGAAGCGCCGGCATTTGATCACTCAAAGCGAGGGCATTTATTGCGTTGGCAGCGTGAACTCCATTGCCGATTTAATGGTACACATCATCGAGGACTGGTTTGGTAGCCACATAGCGAAGTCGGTAGAAAATCAGTTTTCCCCGGAAATTCGCCAGTCGTTTCGCGCCGCAGCCTATCAGGGCGACCACTCCGGCTCACACCACGATGAGACCGTACTGGAAGCCCAGCAATGGTTGCAGGACCATCTGGGCCAGAACATCAGTATCGCCGAACTTGCCAGTGATCTGAGTATAAGTACTCGCAGCCTCAACCGCCGTTTCAAGAGGGCAACTGGGCAAAGTCCCCTGGCCTACCTACAGAGCCAGCGCATCGCCACCGCCCGGGACCTGCTGCGCAAGAGTAATCTCAGCGTTAGTGAAATTGCCTGGCAGCTGGGTCTGCAGGACCTGAGCTACTTCTCCAAGTTGTTTGGTCAGCATTGTGGCATGACCCCGCTGCAGTACCGCAGTGCTGTGAGGGGCAAGTTGTTTGTCCCTACGCAGCGGGGCTAACACGGGCTGTTCCTTGAGAAATACCCCGTATTGTGGCTAAATAGGCGCCCTTTTTTAGCCTCATCACCACATCACAGGGACACACATGAGCACAGAGTCAGTAGTCATCATTAACGGCGCCCGCACCCCTATGGGCGGCTTACAGGGCGCCCTGTCTGGCGCCACCGCACCGGAACTTGCCAGCACCGCTATTGCCGCGGCGGTAGAGCGCAGCGGCATTGCCGCGGCGGATGTGGACGAGGTATTCATGGGCTGTGTACTACCCGCCGGCCTGAAACAGGGCCCCGCCCGCCAGGCGGCTCTGGGTGCCGGACTTCCCAAATCTACCGGTGCCGTCACCCTGAACAAGCTGTGCGGCTCCGGCATGCAGGCCACCATCTTTGGCCATGACAGCTTACTGGC
>SMVA01427530.1_pt1 | contig 16330 bp, 28 predicted proteins | sample 2456451 | NCBI WGS metagenome assembly SMVA01 (sample SAMN11095933, study PRJNA526329) | marine sediment metagenome | biome: Marine sediment; feature: Surficial sediment; material: Deep marine sediment; isolation source: Hadal surficial sediment | place: Pacific Ocean | collected 2014-05 | depth...
ATGGTGATGCCTGGGGACAACACCTCCATGGACGTGGAGCTGATCGCGCCCATTGCCATGGACGAGGGCCTGCGCTTCGCGATCCGCGAGGGCGGCCGCACGGTCGGTGCCGGCGTCGTCGCCAGCATCATCAGTTGACGGACTCAACCAGCATTGCCGCTCGGCACCCCTTGGGTCGGGCGACAGGCTTTAAACAGGATTGATTATGGACAGCCAGAACATACGGATACGCCTCAAGGCGTTCGACCATCGGGTCCTCGATCAGTCGACCGCGGAGATCGTCACCACGGCGAAACGGACCGGGGCTCAGGTGCGCGGGCCGATCCCGCTGCCGACCCGCTTGGAGAAATTCACGGTCCTGCGCTCGCCCCACATCGACAAAAAGAGCCGCGAGCAGTTCGAGATTCGGACCCACAAGCGGCTCCTCGATATCGTCGACCCCACGCCGCAGACCGTGGACGCGCTGATGAAGCTCGACCTGGCCTCCGGGGTCGACGTCGAGATCAAGCTGAAGGGCTAGGACTATGCGCGCGGGGCTGATCGCACAGAAGCTGGGTATGAGCCGGCTGTTCAACGAGGCCGGCGAACACGTGCCGGTGACGGTGCTGAAGGTTGACGGTTGCCGGGTGGTCGCGGTGCGCACCATGGAAAAGGACGGTTACAACGCCGTGCAGCTGGGCGTCGGTAAGGCCAAGGTGAAAAACGTTACCAAGCCCCAGCGCGGTCATTTCGCCAAGGCCAAGGTGGAGCCGCGGCGCAAGCTGGCCGAGTTTCGGGTCTCCGACGACGCCTTGCTCCAGCAGGGCGCCGAGCTGACCGTGGGGCATTTCGTGGCCGGCCAGCACGTGGACGTGGTCGGCACCACCATCGGCAAGGGCTTCGCCGGCGCCATGAAGCGCCATAACTTCAGTGGAATGCGCGCCACCCACGGCGTCTCGGTCAGCCATCGAGCCCTCGGCTCGACCGGCAACAGCCAGGACCCGGGCAAGGTCTTCAAGGGCAAGAAAATGGCCGGCCACATGGGCGACTGCCGAGCCACCACCCAGAACCTGGAGGTGGTCTCGACCGACGTGGAGCGCGGCCTGCTTCTGATCCGGGGCGCGGTGCCCGGCGCGAAGGGCGGCTGGGTGCTGATCAGCGATGCCTTGAAGCGGCCCCTGCCCGAGGGCGTTCCCTTCCCGGCGGGGCTGCGTGAAGACACGCCGGTCGAAGATGCTGCGGCGGAGGATGTGCCGGCCGAGGACGCGCCGGCTGGAGACACTTCGGCCGACGACAAGAAGGACGCCTGAGCCATGAAATGCGCGGTCACGACTCTGAACAACGAGGCGGCGGGCGAGATCGAGCTCGACGACGCGGTCTTCGGGCTGCCGGCGCGCAAGGACATCCTGGCGCGCATGGTCAACTGGCAGCTGGCCAAGCGCCGGGCCGGGACCCACAAGGTCAAGACCCGGGGCGAGGTCAAAAAGTCGACCCGCAAGGTGTACCGCCAGAAGGGCACCGGGCGCGCTCGGATCGGCGCCGGCGACGTAAGCCAGTATCGCGGTGGCGGCCGGGCCTTCGGGCCGGTGGTGCGCGACCACAGCCACAAGTTGCCCAAGAAGGTCCGCAAGCTGGCCCTCAAGATCGCGCTCTCGGTCAAGGCGGCGGACGGCAAGCTGGTGGTGTTGCAGGATGCCGCGATCGATGAGGCCAAGACCAAGCAACTGGCCCAGCGATTGGACCAACTCGGCTGGTCCTCGGTGCTGGTGGTCGACGGCGAGGCGGTCAACCAGAACTTCGCCCGTGCGGCGCGCAACATTCCCGGCATCGACGTGGTGCCGCAGATCGGGGCCAACGTTTACGACATCCTACGCCGCGACACCTTGGCTTTGACCAAGGACGCGGTCGCAGCGCTGGAGGCGCGACTGAAATGAGCAGCCGATCCCGCCCCAGGAGAGTGGCCAAAGTCACGGTCTCGCGCGAGCGGATGTATGAGATCATCCGCGCGCCGGTGGTGACCGAGAAATCGACTTTGCAGTCGGAGCACAACCAGGTGGTCTTCCGGGTGTCCTTGGACGCCACGAAGCCGGAGATCAAGATCGCGGTGGAGCACCTCTTCAAGGTCAAAGTGAAGGCCGTCAACACTCTGCGCCAGAAGGGCAAGACCAAGCGCTTCCGGGGCGTTCCCGGCCGTCGGCCGGATGTCAAGAAAGCCTATGTGACGCTCGAAGAGGGTCATTCCATCGACGTGACCACGGGAATCTAGACTGATGGCGCTCAAAAGCTACAAACCGGTCACCCCGGGCCGTCGCGGACTGGTCTTGGTCGACCGTTCGCAACTGTGGAAAGGCAAGCCGGTCAAGACCTTGACCAAGGGCCTTTCGGGCATGGGTGGACGCAACAACGCCGGGCGCATCACCGCGCGCCGGCGCGGCGGCGGCGCCAAGCGCCGTTACCGGATGATCGATTTCAAGCGGCTCAAGTTCGACGTGCCCGCCAAGGTGCTGCGCCTCGAGTACGACCCGAACCGGACCGCCTTCATCGCCTTGCTCGAATACGAGGACGGCGAGCTCGCCTACATCCTGGCGCCCCAACGCCTGTCGCCCGGCGACAGGGTCATTTCGGGCGAGAAGGCGGACATCAAGCCGGGCAACGTGATGCCGCTCTCCTCGATCCCGGTCGGCACCATCGTTCACAATGTGGAGATGAAGGCGCGCAAGGGCGGCCAGATCGCCAGGTCGGCCGGCACCTACGTGCAGCTGGTCGGCCGCGACGCGGGCTACGCGCTCTTGCGGGTGTCCTCGGGCGAGGTCCGCATGGTGCGCGCCGAGTGCATGGCCACGATCGGGGCGGTTTCCAATCCGGACCAGGCCAACATCAAGCTCGGCAAAGCCGGGCGCAAACGCTGGCTGGGCAAACGCCCGGCGGTGCGCGGCGTGGCCATGAACCCCGTCGATCACCCCCATGGCGGCGGCGAGGGCCGCACCTCGGGCGGACGCCATCCGGTGACGCCCTGGGGCAAACCGACCAAGGGGGCGCGCACGCGCTCCAACAAGAAAACCGACGCGCTGATCGTGCGTCGCAGAAACAAGAAGAGGTAGGGGACAATCGTGGCACGCTCTGTCTGGAAAGGTCCCTTCGTCGACGGCTATCTGCTCAAGAAAGCGGAAGTCGCGCGCGGATCGGGACGCAATGAGATCATCAAGACCTGGTCGCGCCGTTCGACCATCATGCCGCAGTTCGTGGGGCTCACCTTCGGGGTCTACAACGGGCGCAAGTTCATGCCGGTTCTGGTGACCGAGAACATGGTCGGGCACAAGTTCGGCGAATTCTCGCCGACCCGCACCTTCCACGGCCACGCGGCCGATAAAAGGGCGAGGAGGGGTTAGATCATGAGTAAACCCAAGGGGCCGCGGCGCCTGTCGGACAACGAGGCCAGGTCGATGGCGCGCTTGCTGCGCACCTCTCCGCGCAAGCTGAACCTGGTGTGTCAGACGATCCGGGGGAAGAGTGCGGAAGCCGCGCTGGCCGAGCTGACCTTCTCCAAGCGCCGGATCGCCAACGCCGTGAAGAAAACCCTGGAGTCGGCGATCGCCAACGCGGAGAACAACCATCAGCTCGACGTGGATCGGCTCTACGTGGCCGAGGTCACGGTCGGAAAATCCATGGTCATGAAGCGTATTCGGCCGCGGGCCCGGGGTCGGGTCGGACGGATCTTGAAGCCATGGAGCCGCCTCACCCTAGTGGTTCGCGAGCGCGAGGAGACAGCCTAATGGGCCAAAAAGTCAATCCGATCGGGTTTAGGCTCGGCATCAACCGTACCTGGGACTCCCGCTGGTATGCGGACAGCAGCTATGGCGATCTCTTGCACGAGGACATCGAAATCCGCGCGTTTCTGCGCAAGCGCCTGTCTCAGGCCGGCATCTCGCGGATCGTCATCGAGCGGCCGGCCAAGCGCGCGCGCATCACGATCCACACCGCGCGACCGGGCGTGGTGATCGGTAAGAAGGGCGCGGACATCGAAAAGTTGCGGCGCGACCTGCAGGAAAAGACCGGCGGCGAGGTGCATCTGAACATCGTCGAGATCCGCAAGCCGGAAATAGACGCCCGCCTGGTCGCCGAGAACATCGCCCAGCAGCTGGAGCGTCGGGTGGCCTTCCGCCGCGCCATGAAGCGCGCCGTGCAGTCAGCCATGCGCCTGGGCGCGCTCGGCATCCGGATCAATTGCGGCGGCCGCCTGGGCGGCGCGGAAATCGCCCGCACGGAATGGTACCGGGAGGGCCGGGTGCCGCTCCATACCCTGCGCGCCGAAGTGGATTACGGCGAGGCGACTGCCTTGACCACTTACGGCACCTGCGGGGTCAAGGTCTGGGTCTTCAAGGGCGAGGTCATGACCCAAGACCCCATGGCCCAAGACAAGCGGGCCCAAGAAGCCCAACCCGGCCGCTAGGGCCCTTTTAGGTAGGATTGAGGATCGACGGCCATGCTGCAGCCGAAACGGACCAAATACCGCAAAGCCCACAAGGGGCGCATTCACGGCCTTGCCAAGGGGGCGACGTCGCTCAACTTCGGCGCCTATGGCATGAAGGCGACCAGCCCCGGACGGCTCTCCGCCCGCCAGATCGAGGCCGCGCGGCGCACCATCACGCGCCACATGAAGCGCGTCGGCAAGCTGTGGATCCGGATCTTCCCGGACGTGCCGGTTTCCGCCAAGCCCGCCGAAGTGCGCCAAGGCAAGGGCAAGGGCACGCCGGAGTGGTGGGCGGCCCGGGTCAAGCCCGGCCGAATCATCTTCGAACTGGACGGTGTGCCGCGCGAAGTCGCGCGCGAGGCGTTCACCTTGGCGTCGGCCAAATTGCCGATCCACACCCGTTTCGTCACCCGCTTGGGCGAGGAGGGCTAGGCGATGAAAGCCGCCGACCTTCACGGAAAGTCCGCCGACGAACTGAGCGATGCCCTGTTCGACCTGAAGAAGGAGGCGTTCAATCTGCGCTTCCAGAGGGCCAGCGGGCAACTCGAGAACACCGTGCGTGTGCGCCAAGTGCGTCGCGATATCGCGCGGGTCAAAACCATCCTTCGTCAGAAGCGCGTATCCGCTTCCTAGGAGACCGATCTATGCCGCGTCGTGTTTTGCAAGGGGTTGTGGTTGGCGACAAGGCCGACAAGACGATCACCGTCTTGGTCGAGCGCCGGGTCATGCACCCCGTTTACAAGAAGTTCATCAAGCGCTCCAAGCGCTACCACGCCCACGACGAGGCCAACCTGATGAAGGTGGGTGACTCGGTGAGGATCCGCGAATGCCGACCCAAGTCGAAGACCAAGACCTGGGAAGTGCTCGTTGAGGCCAAGGCCTGAGCCTGAGAGGAGACGTCCGCTATGATTCAGATGCAGACATCGCTTGAGGTCGCCGACAACTCGGGCGCCCGACGAGTACAGTGTATCAAGGTGCTCGGTGGCTCGAAGCGCAAGACCGCCGGCGTGGGCGACGTGATTGTGGTCACGGTCAAGGAGGCGATTCCGCGAGGTCGGGTCAAGAAGGGCGACATCCACCACGCGGTCATCGTGCGCACCGCCAAGGAGATCCGGCGCCAGGACGGCACCTCGATCCGCTTCGACAAGAACGCCGCGGTGCTGATCACGAACCAGAACGAGCCCATTGGCACGCGCATATTCGGACCGGTGACCCGCGAACTCCGCGCCCGGCGTTTCATGAAAATCGTCTCGCTCGCCCCTGAGGTGCTGTGATGGTCAGGAAGTTCAAGATCAGGAAGGGCGACCGGGTGGTGGTCCTTGCCGGCAAGGACCGGGGCAAGACCGGCGATGTCCTGCGGGTGCTGCGCGCCGACGACCGGGTGATGGTTCAGGGGGTCAACATCGTCAAGCGGCACCAGCGGCCGAGCCAGGCGGACCCCGGTGGGATCATTGAGAAAGAGGCGGCGATTCACCTTTCCAATGTTGCGCACATCGACCCCGGCACCACGAACCCCACTCGAATCGGCTACAAGATTGTCGAGGGCGAGAGAAAGGTGCGCTACGCCAAGCGGTCGGGCGAAGTGATCGATGTCTGAGGAGCTGATGAGATGAAGACCCGAATGCAGGAGCAGTTCCAAGGCACCGTCATGGCGGCCATGACCGAGTCCTTCGGCTATAAGAATCCGCTCCAGGTGCCGCGCTTGGAGAAGATCGTGCTCAACATGGGCATCGGCGAAGGCGTGCAGGACGCCAAGAAGGTTCAGGCCGCGGCCCGGGAACTGGCGCTGATCGCCGGACAACGTCCGGTCATCACCCGCGCCAAGCGCTCGATCGCAGCCTTCAAGCTGCGCGAGGGCATGCCGGTCGGCTGCAAGGTGACCTTGAGGCGCGCGCGCATGTACGAGTTTATGGACCGACTGGTCACGGTCGCCCTGCCGCGGGTGCGCGACTTCCGCGGCATTCCGTCCAAGAGCTTCGACGGCAAGGGCAATTTCGCCATGGGACTCAAGGAGCAGATCGTGTTCCCGGAAATCGATTACGACAAGGTCGACGAGATCCGTGGCCTCGATATCGTGATCTGCACCACCGCAAAGACCGACGAGGAAGCCAAGGCGCTCCTCAAAGGTTTCGATATGCCGTTTCAAGACTGAACGGCGACAGGAGGACAGTTAAGACGATGGCCAAGAAGAGCGCTATAGAAAAGAATCTGAGACGCCAACGTTTGGTGGCCAAGCAAGCGCCCAAGCGCGCGCGGCTCAAGGCGATCGCGCGCGACCGGTCCTTGCCGCCGGAGGAGCGCTTTCAGGCGCAGTTGAAGCTGGCCGAGCTGCCGCGCGACGGCGCCGCCGTGCGTGTGCGCCACCGCTGCCAGATAACCGGACGGCCGCGCGGTTACTATCGCAAATTCCGCATGTCGCGGATTGCGCTCAGGGAGCTGGCCTCGGTCGGCCAGATTCCTGGCATGGTCAAGTCGAGCTGGTAGGAAAGGAGATCTGCCATGGTGATGACCGATCCTCTCGGCGATATGCTGACCCGGATTCGCAACGGGCAACAGGCCGGCCACACGAAGGTCCGGGCGCCCCTGTCGAAGCTGCGCTCCAACGTGCTCGATGTCTTGAAGCGCGAGGGCTACATCCGCGACTTCCACAGCACGCAAGTGCGCCCCGGCATCTCCGAGCTGGAAATCGAGCTCAAGTATGCCGACGGCGAGCCGGTGATCCGCGAGATCTCGCGGGTCTCCAGGCCCGGCCGCAGGGTCTATTCCAAGATTCGCGAGCTGCCGCGTTATTACAACGGCCTCGGGATCGCAATCCTGTCCACGCCCCGCGGGGTCATGTCGGACAACGAGGCACGGGCCGCCAACATCGGTGGGGAAGTGCTGTGCCGGGTCTTCTAAGGAGTGTGTCATGTCGCGCGTAGGTAATGTGCCGGTCGCTATTCCGGACGGCGTCGACGTCACCCTGGACGGGCGGCGGATCACCGCCAAGGGCAAGCTGGGCGAGTTGAGCTACCAGCTGACGAAGGCGGTCACCGCCGCGATCGACGACGGATCCTTGGTGGTCGCGCCGGTCGACGAGACCAAGCACGCTCGGGCCATGTGGGGCACCACGCGATCGTTGGTCCAGAGCTTGGTCACCGGAGTCTCCATAGGCTTTACCAAGCGGCTGGAGATCATCGGCGTCGGCTATCGCGCGGCGGTCCAGGGCGCCAACCTGCATCTGCAGCTGGGCTACAGCCACGACATCAATTTTGCGATCCCGGAGGGGATTACCATTACCTGTGAGAAGCCCACCTCGATCACCGTAAGCGGCGCCGACAAGCAAAAGGTCGGCCAGGTCGCGGCGAAGATCCGGGCGTATCGTCCGCCGGAACCATACAAAGGCAAGGGCATCAGGTACGTGGGCGAGGTGGTGCTGCGCAAGGAGGGCAAGAAGAAGTGATGCAGAGCGCGAAAAAACTCTTCGAGCGCCGGCGCTGGCGGATCCGCGGGCGCATCCGTCGCAAGAGCCGCGGCCGGATCAGGCTGGCGGTGTTTCGCTCGAGCAAGCACATCTATGCCCAGGTAATCGACGACGTCCGGGGCGTGACGCTGGCCGCGGCGTCGACCTTGGACAAGGAGCTCAAGAGCAAGCTGAAGAAAGGCTGCGACAAGGAGGCAGCGGGCGAGGTCGGCAAGCTGATCGCGGAGCGGGCCGCGGCCGCGGGCCTCAAAGAAGTCGTCTTCGACCGCGGCGGCTACAGATTCCACGGCCGCGTCAAAGCGCTGGCCGACGCCGCCCGAGAGGGCGGCCTGTCGTTCTAGGGGTATAGAATTCGATGGCACGATATCAAAGAGAGTCACGAGGGCGCGGCAGGGACGACCGTGGTAGCCGGGACGAGCCGGAGCTGATCGAAAAGCTGGTCGGCATCAACCGGGTCGCCAAGGTGGTCAAGGGTGGTCGGCGCTTCGGCTTCGCAGCCTTGGTGATCGTGGGCGATGGCCGCGGACGGGTCGGTCACGGCCATGGCAAGGCGCGCGAAGTCCCCGAGGCGATTCGCAAGGCCACCGAACAGGCCAAGCGCAGTCTGGTACGGGTGCCCCTGCGCGAGGGCCGGACCCTGCACCACGACGTCACCGGCCACTTCGGCGCCGGACGGGTCATCATGCGCGCGGCCGTTCCCGGTACGGGAATCATCGCCGGTGGTCCGATGCGCGCGATCTTCGAATCCCTGGGCGTGCACGACGTGGTGGCCAAGTCCATGGGCTCCGCCAATCCACACAACATGATCAAGGCGACCTTCGATGCTTTGTCCAAGTGCGCGAGCCCGCGCATGGTGGCTCAGCGCCGGGGCAAGAAGGTGGCTGATATTGTGGGCCGGCGCGATGTGGATGGCGCCGAGGCCAGGGAGTAGGTCAGCCATGGCGAAACAGGATAAAAAAATGGTCCGGGTGACCCAGATCGGCAGCCCGATCGGCCGGCCAAAAGATCAGCGGGCCACTTTGGTGGGGCTCGGGCTGAACAAGATGCACCGCACCCGGGAGCTGGAAGACACGCCCTCCGTGCGCGGCATGATCAACAAGGTGCACCACCTGGTCCGGGTCGAGGACGACGCCTGATCGGATGACGTGACCCCCCTGGTGGCGCGGCCCCTTTGCGGCCGGCAAGCAAGGACCTGAGCGATGAGATTGAACGAGTTGTCCGACAACCCCGGTGCGCGGCAGAAGCGCAAGCGCGTCGGCCGTGGCATTGGCTCCGGCAAGGGCAAGACCTCGGGCCGTGGCCACAAGGGCCAGAAGTCCCGCAGCGGAGTCGCGCTCAAGGGCTTCGAAGGCGGCCAGATGCCCTTGCATCGGCGCCTGCCCAAGCGCGGTTTCACCAATATTTTCGCCAAGCGCTACGTGGTGGTCAATCTGGGCCGACTGCAGCAGGTCATCGATGACGGCAAGCTGGACGCCGGGCAGGCGATCGATACGGCCGCGCTCAAAGCCGCGGGGCTGTTCAAAAATCCCCGTGACGGCGTGCGGCTCCTTGCAAAAGGAGAGCTCAAGGCCAAAGTGAACGTGACGGTTGCCGGCGCGTCCAAGGCCGCCCTGGAAGCGGTGGAGAAGGTGGGCGGCAGCGTGACGCTCGTCGTGGCCCCCGGGGCCGCGGCGACGAGCGATCCAGCGAGTCCGGCCGAAGGATGACGCCGGCCACCAAGGTCGAGGGATAGTTTATGGCATCTGCTGCCGAACAACTGGCTCAAAACATCAACTTCGGTGCGCTCGCCAAGGCGACCGAGCTGAAGAGTCGGATCTGGTTCACCCTGGGCGCCCTGGTCATCTACCGGCTCGGCACCTACATTCCGTCGCCCGGCATCGATCCCCAGATCCTGGCGCAGATCTTCGAGCAACACGCCGGCGGCATCCTGGGCATCTTCAACATGTTCGCCGGCGGCGCCTTTGGCCGCATGACCATCCTGGCGCTCGGCATCATGCCCTATATCTCGGCGGCCATCATCATGCAATTGATGAGTGCGGTCTCGCCGCAGCTGGAAGCGCTCAAGAAAGAGGGCGAGGCCGGCCGGAAGAAAATCAACCAGTACACCCGCTATGGCACGGTGCTGCTGTGCATCTTCCAGTCCTACGGCCTGGCGGTGGGGCTGGAGAACATGAGCGGCCCGAACGGCTCCGCGGTGATCGATCCGGGACTCTACTTCCGCTTCACCACGATCATCACCCTGACCGGCGGCACCATCTTCATCATGTGGATGGGCGAGCAGATCACCCAACGGGGGGTCGGCAACGGCATCTCGCTGATCATCTTCTCGGGCATCGTGGCCAACTTGCCGGCCGCGCTGGCCAGCACCCTCGAGCTCGGTCGCACGGGCGTCCTTCCGGCGTTGTTCATCGTCGTGCTCATCATCATGTCCGTGGCGGTCATCGCCTTCATCGTGTTCATGGAGCGGGCTCAGCGCCGGGTCGTGGTGCAGTATCCCAAGCGCCAGGTAGGCAACAAGATGTTTGGGGGCGAGAGTTCGCACCTGCCTCTCAAGCTGAACCCCGCGGGCGTCATCCCGCCGATCTTCGCGTCATCCCTGCTGCTCCTCCCGGTGACGGCGGTGGGCTTCGCCGGTGCCAGTGGGGCGTCCGATTTGTTGACCACGATCACCTCGCAGCTTGGCCGCGGCCAGCCGCTGTTCTTGATTCTCTACATCGCGCTGATCGTGTTCTTCGCGTACTTCTACACCTCGATCGTGTTCAATCCGGCGGACACGGCCGACAATCTGAAAAAGCACGGCGGCTTCATTCCGGGCATTCGCCCGGGCAAGAACACCGCAGAGTATCTGAACCACATCATCATGCGGTTGACCACCATCGGGGCCGCCTATCTGGCCCTGGTCTGCCTGCTTCCGGAGATCCTGATTTCCAAGTTCGCCGTACCCTTCTATTTCGGCGGCACCAGCCTCCTGATCGTGGTGTCGGTGACCATGGACACGGTGGCCCAGATTCACTCCCACCTCCTGGCCCACCAATACGAAGGCTTGATCAAGAAGGCGAAGCTGAAGGGGCGGCGCGGTTGAACATCATTCTTTTGGGGCCGCCAGGCGCGGGAAAGGGGACCCAGGCAAAGCGGCTCGAGACCTCCCGTGGCCTCGTGCAGCTCTCCACGGGCGACATGCTGCGCGCCGCCGCGGCCTCAGGGAGTGAGCTCGGCCAAGAGGCCAAGCGGATTATGGAGGCCGGGCAGCTGGTGCCAGACGAGGTCATGATCCAGATGATCGCCGAGCGGATCGATCTGCCAGACTGCGCCCAGGGCTTCATCCTGGACGGTTTTCCGCGCACCATGCCCCAGGCCGAGGCGCTCGACCGGATGCTGACCGCCAAGGGGCGTGGACTGGATGCCGTGATCGAGATGAAAGTCGACGACGAGGCTTTGGTGGAACGGATTACCGGGCGTTTTACCTGCGCCCACTGCGGCGCCGGATACCACGACAGGTTTCAACAGCCCAAGGTGGCCGGCCTGTGTGATGCCTGCGGCGGCACCGAGTTCGAGCGCCGCGCCGACGACAACGAGGAGACGGTGCGCGCCCGGCTCGTGGCCTACCATGGGCAGACCGAGCCGATTCTGCCCTACTACGGCGAGAAGGGCATCTTGAAGTTGGTCGACGGCATGGCGCCGATCGACTTGGTGACACAGAAGATCAATGGACTTTTGGATGCGGTTTGATGGTTGACTGGGCAAGCGAAAAGCCTATTATACCACCTCCCCGGCGTTGGAGCGCGCGGGCGTATTCTTGCGCCCTGAAATCCTAATGACACGAACTTTGAGGAGACTCTAAGGTGGCGCGAATTGCTGGCGTCAACATACCGACGCAAAAACGGGTCGAGATCGCTCTGACCTACATCTTTGGAATCGGCCGCACCAAGGCCACCCAGATCTGTGAAAAGGTCGGCATCCCCAGGGAGCGGCGGGTCAATCAATTGACCGACGACGAGGTGGTGCGGATCCGCGAGACGATCGACCAGGATAACATAGTCGAAGGTGATCTGCGGCGCGAGACCGCCATGAACATCAAGCGATTGATGGACTTGGGCTGCTACAAGGGCATGCGGCACCGCAAGGGGCTGCCGGTCAACGGCCAGCGCACTCACACCAACGCCCGCACCCGCAAGGGGCCGGCGCGGCCCATCGCGGGTCGGAAAAAAGTAGCCAAGTAGGAGCGAGCGTAGAGCATGGCCAAGTCTCAAACCCGTCTGCGGCGCCGCGAGAAGAAGAATATCTCCTCTGGCATCGCCCACGTCAGTGCCACCTTCAACAACACCAAGATCACCATCACAGATGTCCAGGGCAATGCCATCTCCTGGTCGTCTTCGGGCAGTCAGGGCTTCAAGGGCTCGCGCAAATCGACGCCCTATGCCGCCCAGATGGCCGCGGAAGACGCTGGCCGCAAGGCCATGGAGCACGGCATGCGCACCCTGGAGGTCTTCGTGAAGGGGCCGGGCTCGGGCCGAGAGTCGGCCTTGCGCGCGCTTCAGGCAGTCGGTTTCACGATCACCGCGATTCGTGACGTGACGCCGATTCCACACAATGGATGCCGGCCGCCCAAGAGGCGCCGGGTCTAAGGCGCCGGGGCGCGCCGCAGGTTCCTCTGGGTTGTGAGGGACCGAGCGCGCCGAAGCGAACGTGCTGGCGGCCGAGCGATGCGGCCGTCGGCGGATATGGACCATCGCTCTGACGGGCCAATCACCTGCAAGTCATGAGGGCGCTAAAGTGCTACAGAAAAACTGGATTGAACTGATCAAGCCCAACAAGCTGGACATCCAGCCGGGCGACGACGCGTCTCGCTTTGCCAAGGTCGTGGCCGAGCCGCTTGAGCGGGGCTTCGGCCTCACCCTGGGCAATGCCTTACGCCGGATTCTGCTGTCATCCCTACAGGGTGCCGCGGTCACCTCGATTCAGATCGACGGCATATTGCATGAGTTCTCGTCGATTCCGGGCGTTCGCGAGGACGTGACGGACATGGTGCTGAACGTGAAGTTGATCGCGCTCCGCATGCACGGCGACGGCCCCAAGCGCATGCGGTTGCGCGCCGATGGGCCGGGCGAGGTCACCGCCGGACAGATCGAAACCGGCCACGACATTGAGGTCATGAACCCCAACCTGTTGATCTGCACGCTGGACGACGGCGCGCATATCGACATAGAGCTGACGGTCGGACTCGGCAAGGGCTACGTGCCCGGCACTCAGAACCGGCCGGAAGACGCGCCCATCGGCTTGATCCCGGTGGACGCCGTGTTCTCCCCGGTGCGCAAAGTGGCCTACAGGGTGGAGAACTCCCGCGTAGGCCAGGTCACCGATTACGACAAGCTGACCATGGATATCGAGACCAACGGCACGGTTTCGCCCGAGGACTCGGTGGCGCTGGCGGCGCGCATCCTGCAGGATCAGCTGCAGCTCTTCATCAACTTCGACGAGCCCCAGGCCCGTCATGCCGAGGACCCTTCGGTCGAGCCACCGTTCAACAAGAACCTTCTGCGCAAGGTGGACGAGCTCGAGTTGTCGGTCCGGTCGGCCAACTGCCTGAAGAACGACAACATCGTCTACATCGGCGATCTGGTCCAGAAGTCCGAGGCGGAGATGCTGCGGACCCCGAACTTCGGCCGCAAGTCCCTGAACGAGATCAAGGAAGTGCTGACTCAGATGGGCCTCCACCTGGGCATGGAGATTCCCACCTGGCCGCCGGAGAACATCGAGGATCTGGCCAAGAAGCTGGAAGAGCCTTACTAGGCGCCGTTTCCGGCAGTCCGAAGAAGAACGCCCAGCGGGACCGTGGGGTCCCACGCCGGCGTACCCGATCGCTGAACCGCGCGGGGCGCCGGTGCCGTGCAATCGGTCTCGTGCGCGAGATCCAGGGAGAGGGAGAGGCAAGCCATGCGTCACAGGAAAAGCGGCCGCAAACTGAATCGGACCAGCACCCACCGCAAGGCCATGTTCGCCAACATGGCGGCGGCGCTGATCAAGCACGAACAGATCAAGACGACGCTGCCCAAGGCCAAGGACCTTCGGCGCGTGACCGACCGTCTCATCACCCTGGGCAAGCGCGGCGATCTGCACGCCCGGCGTCAAGCCATGTCCGCGCTGCGCGATTGGGCCATGACGACCAAGCTGTTCGACGTGCTGGCCGAGCGCTACAAGGAGCGCCAAGGCGGCTATACCCGGGTCCTGAGGGCCGGGCACCGCTACGGCGACATGGCGCCCATGGCCTACATCGAGCTGGTCGATCGCGATCCGGCGGCCAAGGGGCTGGATTCCGGCCCGACCATGGATCAAGGCGACGACGAGGAGGGGGAGGCGTCCTGACTGCGTCTCCGTCAATTCAGATTTATCGGGCAGCCCGGTCGTGGGCTGCCCTTTTTGTTGGCGCCATCGGCTTCTGGTTGTTGAGCGGGGCGGCTGCGGCCTGGGCACAGGACAAGGTGGTACCGGCCTCGCGCGCCGAAATCGTGCTGTCCTTCGCCCCCGTGGTGAAGCGGGTGGCCCCGGCGGTGGTCAACATCTACGCCCAGCGCATTGTGCGCCAACGCTCCCTTTCGCCGCTGTTCGACGATCCCTTCTTCCGGCGTTTCTTCGGCGATTCCTTCGGGACCCAACGCCAGGAAGTGCAGAACTCGCTGGGCTCCGGGGTCATCGTCGACGAGAGCGGCCTGGTGGTCACCAATTATCACGTGGTCGCCGGGGCCTCGGAGATCACCGTCGTGCTGTCCGACCGGCGCGAGTTTGCCGCCGAAATTGTGGTCGACGATGAACGCTCCGACCTTGCGGTGCTGCGCATCGAGTCCGGGGGCGACAAGCTGCCGGTGATCGAGCTCAAGGATTCCGACCTGGCCGAGGTCGGCGATCTGGTGCTGGCCATCGGCAACCCCTTTGGCGTCGGCCAGACGGTGACCAGCGGGATCGTTTCGGCCCTGGCCCGCACCCAGGTCGACATCAGCGACTTCAACTCTTTCATCCAGACCGATGCGGCGATCAATCCGGGCAACTCCGGCGGCGCCCTGGTGACCTTGGACGGCAAGTTGATCGGCATCAACACGGCGATCTACTCGCGCTCCGGCGGATCCATCGGGATTGGGTTTGCGGTGCCCTCCAACATGGTCCGCACGGTGATCGCCAGCGCCCGTAGCGGCGGCGAGATCATGCGGCCCTGGCTCGGTCTGGTCGGTCAGGGCGTGACCGCCGACTTGGCCGAGGGCGTGGGCCTGGACCGGCCCCAGGGCGTCATCGTCAGCCAGATGTACCAAGGCGGGCCGGCTGACCGGGCCGGGCTCCAGCTGGGCGACGTCATCGTCTCGGTCGATGGCCGGGCGGTTCACGACGTGGATGCCCTGGAGTTTCGCATCGCCACCCGGGCGTTGGGCGGCACGGCCACGGTGGAGGTCTGGCGCAAGCGCCGCGCGCTCACTCTCGCTCTGCCGCTGGCGGTTGCGCCGGAGACCCCACCGCGCAACGTCACCCAGCTGCTCGAACGCCATCCCTTGGCGGGCGCCACCGTGGCCAATCTGTCGCCGGCCTTGGCCGAGGAACTCGATCTGAGCGGTGCCTGGCAGGGCATCATCGTGATGGAGATCCTGCGCGCCAGCGCGGCCCATCGTTTCGGTTTCCGGGCTGGCGACCTCATCGTGGCGGTCAACGAGCGGGAGGTGACCCGGGTGAGCGAGCTGCGGGAGGCGCTGAGGCAGGCCCGCGGGCGATGGTCGATCGCCTACAGCCGCGACGGCCGGCTGCGCAGCGTCGATGGCGCGAGCTGAACCCTAGTGGAAACGCGATAGTGACCGGACTTTTCGAATCCCAGGCGCCCCGGCCCTTGGCCGACCGTTTGCGCCCCACGGCCCTGGACCGGGTGGTCGGCCAGGATCAGCTGTTGAATGCCGACGGCCCGATCGGCCGCATGGCCACGAGCGGCCGGCTCGCCTCCATGATCCTTTGGGGCCCACCCGGCTCCGGCAAGACCACCATCGCCCGCCTCCTGGCCGATGTGAGCGATCTGGCGTTCGAGTCCCTTTCCGCCGTGTTCTCGGGCGTCGCCGACCTGCGCAAGGTGTTTCAGCGGGCCAAGGAGCGCCGCATCGGGGGTCAAGGGACGCTGTTGTTCATCGACGAGGTGCACCGCTTCAATCGCGCCCAACAGGACGGCTTCCTGCCCTATGTGGAGGACGGCACGGTGATCCTGGTGGGCGCCACCACCGAGAACCCCTCCTTCGAGCTCAACGCCGCGCTCCTGTCGCGCTGCCAGGTCTTCGTGCTCAACCGCCTCGACCAGGCGGCGCTGGAGGAACTGCTGGCCCGGGCCGAGGCCGAGATCGGCCAGCCGCTGCCGCTGGACGGCGAGGCCCGCACCGCGCTCATCGCCATGGCCG
>SMVA01319882.1_pt1 | contig 16326 bp, 22 predicted proteins | sample 2456451 | NCBI WGS metagenome assembly SMVA01 (sample SAMN11095933, study PRJNA526329) | marine sediment metagenome | biome: Marine sediment; feature: Surficial sediment; material: Deep marine sediment; isolation source: Hadal surficial sediment | place: Pacific Ocean | collected 2014-05 | depth...
TCGTATTTGCCAGTCGTGTTTGATGCATTACTCATGTCATTGTGCTCCTGTGTAATTACTTATTTGCAGGCCCAAGCCAGCAGGTTGGCGACGTTGAGCGCGTAGGTAACAACCGGGTCAATCCGGGCATCGTGATGCGTCAGCAGGATTTGATGCTCGGACTCGTCACCGTGCGCGTTGTCGAACGACAGTGATTTACCAGCGATACAGGCAACCAGTCTCACGTCAACATCTTGCTCGTCTGGCTCGTGCCAGTCATAGCGCACGCCCAGCGTTTTTGCCAGCTCGCGCAGCTCCTCTTTTGTCTCGATCCATTTGTCGATGCTCATCGGTTCACCTCCAGTGAGTCAATTGATGTCGCGAGGTCAGCCAGCCCACGTTCGATTGCAGTCCCGGCCTCACTGATCTCGCTGTCGTTGGTCGGCGCGTTGTCGATAGCTGTCGCTACCGTGCACAAGCTGTCACCAATGTGCGTCAGCGCCTCGATTAGGTTCCGTTCAAAGTCAGTCATGTGCGTTGCTCCTTTTCCTTGATGCGTTTCATTGATCCGATAATCGCTTCGCGGCACCATGCCACCGTGCCGCCGGATGCGTGCGCGATTGGTCGCTTGCTCTTTTGCCGGTCGCGATAAACTGAAGCTACAAACGAATCATCGTAGCTGCCGCGTTTCCAGCAATGCGCGACCAGATCATCCTTGACTGCGATGAACCCGCGATCAGTCCTGACGTATGTGTCGAAGTATTCAATCACAGCCAGCTCCCTCCTAATTTCATCATGGTGCATCCTGCGTTCGGGGTGCCGAAGTCATCCAGCGGCTCGAACCCTTCGAAGTCACCGTACAGCATGCCCTCGTAATAGCAGATGCTGTCGTCATCGTAGAGACTGAAGCGCTCCGCGTTGTCGGTGACACTGTCGTCGGCATCATGCGGTCCAACTGTACCGACGCGCGAGTCCGCGTTGTTACCGTCGAGGTGATCCTTGGTGATTGTCCATCTGTATTTGCTAGCCATTGTCGTGCTCCTTTTTATCCGTATTGCTCGTCTTTAATTGCGGTCTGCAGGGTCTCGTAATCCGAGTCCCAGTCAAAGTGACCCAGCTCTTCGCATGCCTCAAACTGCCAGCGATTAGCGTAATACTGAGTTGACGAGCGCTGGTTTTTCTTGGCGTCGATCAGGTAGGTAGTCCACGCCTTGATCTTGCGATCCCACCACACGACACGGATGCCGTTGGTGTACCAGTGCTCGGCTTGGTTGAAGTTTTTGCGATCCAGTAAACTCATGACTGCTCCTTTTCAATTCGCCTGCAGATGTCTGTCAGCAGGTTGTTACGGTCGGGCGCGGTGATGCCCAGTTCGATCAGTGTCGGGATCAGCGCTTCGCGTAGCGTATTGCGCCGGTCGGCTTTGACCTTGCACCACTGATGCATCATGTCCATGGCGTCCCCTTTGTACAGGTCCCAGCTGCACCAAGTGCAGTGCGCCATGTCTGTTTTCGGATCGTCCCAGCTCATCTCAGGCTCCTACGATTTCGAGGGGAAGGTAGACCAGCGTCTCAAGGGCTCGCGTCACTGCGACGTACTGCAGGTTGCGCTCTTGCTCTTGCTGCCATGGCTGACGTGCCCACTTGCTCGGCATGCCATCCGGATTCAGGATGAACACTCGTGGCGCTTCGAGGCCTTTCGCCTTGTGCACCGTTGCCAGTGTCGTGCCCTGTACCGAGTTGCTGAAGATAGTCTCGATGGCATCGGTCAGCTGCTTGATGGTGTCGAGGCCTGCGCTCAGGATGTTGATGCAATCCACCTTGTCCTGAATCGCTGCGATCTTCGCCTCATCCTTGTCGGCCTTGCGAACCATGCGCTCGGACCATGCATCCAGCTTCGGGCGCAGCTCTTCGATTGTCGTGACGCGTCTGCCGCCAGCCTTCTTGACCACGTTGATCAGACCCTTGCCGATCTCGCGACCCATGACGTGCACCTTCTTACCTTCGCTGATGCACTTGTACGCCAGCTCGATCAGCGGGGCAGTCGTGCGGCAGACGATCAGGTCATCGTCGCTGAATGATTCGATTGCCCAGTCAGTCGGGTTCAACACCTCGCCGTCTTCGGCAGTGTCGCTGCACTCGATGTGCGGCACGAATTGCTTCGCGATCTCAACCACCTTGCGCGGGCACCGGTAGCTGATTGAAAGGGGTAACGTGTCGGCCTTGAACACCCGGCCAATGTTCGCGAGTGACTGTGAGTCCGCGCCCCGGAATCCGTAGATGGCTTGATGGCTGTCGCCGACTGCGATCAGCTTGCCATCACTCTTCAGGAACTTGCGTAGCAGGGTGCGCTGCACGTGGCTGACGTCCTGCGCCTCATCGATGATGATCCAGTCGTATCCCCATGCGGGCAGGTCCAGTGCGACCGGCATGTAGAGCTGATCATCGAAGTCGAACACGTTGAACTCTTCGAGGCCTTCGCGGAGGATAAGGTTCGCCCACGTGATGAAGGTAGCTTCGCCGCAGCCGTTGGGGTCAACGTCGTAACGGTCCATCAGGTTGCGCCACTTCTCATCGGTCGCCTCGTACGTGCCGCGCGGTGCAGGCATGCGTGACGGGACCAGCCCGTGTGACTTCGCCTTGGCAACGATGTTCAGGAGTTCAGCCATCACCTCGCGCGCCTCCTCGGGCAGGTGACGTTGGATAAGGTCACGGGTCTTGTTGCGGTCAACGGTGATGTGCTTGCCGAGACGGTAACGGCACAATGCCCAGCCCAGCGCGTTGAGTGTTTTGGACTCGACGTGGTCGGGGAGCTTGTTGCCCAGCTCGGTGGCAATCGCTTTATTGAATGCGAGGAAAACAGCCTTCGCCGATGTGGGGATCAGCTGCGCTGCTTTGACGATGGTGAAGGTCTTGCCAGACCCTGCGACTGCTTCGACGATCAGCGCGCCGGGGACGGTGATGTGCGCCGTGACCCAGTCGATGACTGCCTGCTGGTAGATGGAAAGTGTAACCATGTCGTGCTCCTGTTTGTGGGCGAAATCGCCGTCGTGTTTATAAGGAGTCCACTTTACCATATAAACGCTCCCGTGTCAAATCCGGGGATTATGTTAAATGGGGGTTTCCTGCTCGATCACACAGGCGAGGCATAAAAAAACCCCCCATCACCATCGCTGGATCCGGGGGGCAGGAGCACTACCGCACTATGCTGCTAGCGCGTAGTCCGTTGCCTTGCCGATGAGGTCGTGAAGCTTCTGTGACCGTTCGGTATAGGTTGAGATCGGTGAGCCTTTGAACGCTTCGGTGGCAGCATTGAACAGCGTCCAGTTAGTACGTTCGCCATTCTCGTTCAGGTGCTCTGCATGAGTCGGCTCGTAATATTCGTTGACAACTTTCTCGACTCGTTGCGTGTTGATGATACCAGTTCGCAGCATCTGGATGATAGTGTGGTTCGCGGTCGAATCCTGCAGCTGCGCCTGCTTGTACCGTGCGACTTGCGTGGCGCGGTCTTCAATGGACTGCCTGACTCCGCCCATGAAGTTACTGAGCATGGCGCGCAGGTCGTTCATGATGAACGTGGTCTGCTTGCGCTTCAGCACGACACTGCCAAACAGGTCGAGGTTGGTGCAGATCGAAAGCGCCTCACCAAGGCAAGCCTGCCAGCTCAGCGACTTGTTGAGTGCGCTGCGAATACCAAGGCAGATCTTGCTCTCGTCACTGGTGAAGTTCACGATCTCGATCAGGCCGAACAACTGCGTGTCGTTGCGAGCCAGCACGTACTGCTCTTCGCCGAAGCGGAAGCCAGCTGCCTCTGCAACATCCTGCACGAGGTCGATGCCCTGTGAGAATGGTACCGGCCTGTGCGAGCGGGTATGCAGTGCGAGTGCTTTGTCATCGAAGTTCGACAGGTCCTGTCGGGTTACGACGTTGTCCTCATTTGTAAACATTAACATGGTGGTACTCCTGTGTTGAAAGAAAGAGTCGGCAGGATCAACGCTCCTGTTGTTCCTACCCCGGTCATCGATCCGCAGTGCCTCGCCAGTCAGGGTCATCAGCTCCGCTTCTCTCGCGGGATCTACGGCAGGGTTCTGATAAGCTACTCCGCCGACTCGACTACATCATTGCACGTCAACGCTCCTGTGTCAACTACTGTGATTATGTTAACAACCTAATCAGCATCTCCAGCGGGATGAGAAACAGCAGCAGCCCTGCAGCCCACAGCATCAGGTAACGTGCTCCGATCAGGATCAGCCCCACCATGGCGACTGAGTACACGACCACGTAGTTGAACGGTGTCAAGAACATCACTCACCTCCCCAGTACACACAGCCGAAGCCAACGTACAGTTCCTGATCGTGAAGCATGCGGGCTCCCTCGGTGGTGCACTCTCGCAAGGTATCGTAGTTCCCTATCTGTGGCTTGAAGTGATCGCCCACTGTCACAAGGATAAGCTTGTAACGTCCGGTCTCAGCCAATGCGTTCAGCGAGAGCAGCACTATCAATATCAGCAGTCTCTTCATTGTCTTGCTCCTTTGTGTCGCGCTGCATTGCCATCCCATCCTCACATCCAAGGTAGTAGGCGCGACGTGCTGCGTCTTGGATGCGCTCCGCGATATGCGGCATGATTCCTTCGCACGCGCGATCCACCATTGCGCGTAGCTTGTTGTGAACTCGATTGTCGTCAGTGCTCATGTGAGCTGCTCCTTGTGTAGTACTACTTCGTAATCCTTTTTCACGACGCCGAGAGCTTCGTCTCCGCGCCAGTGTGCCTTGACCCATGACACCTTGCCTGACTGGTAGTGTCTGAAGAACCCGCGCACCTGATGCATTCGCTTGCGTGGTTGATACATCGTCACGCCGCTCTGCATCGGGTCAGGCTCATCGACTTCCAGCTCGACAACGAAATGCTCGAAGTGCGGGTGATCTCTTTTCTTGCGCAGTCGTTTGCGCTTGAATAACTTGCCGGGTGTAGCGGGCATTCCAATCTGCTTGCGTCGCAGCATCGATGACAGGTGGAATGAATGAATCCATATCAGTATTGAGTTGCGCACCATCTCAACCACCTGCGCTCCGCGCTCGGTGATAGTCACACCTTCGGCGATTGCATTCAGGAACACCGTCTCAGGTTCGACGATGCCCTTATTAAAGTGTAGCTCGACCGGGCAGTGACTCAGTCGTTGCGTTGGATCGACTTTGCCGTCCGGGGCTATCTCGATACCGGTCGCTCGATAGAATGCGAAGGTACAGTCAATGAACTTGTCGCCTGCCCCGATGTTCAGTTCGGGATAGTCTTTGCCATCCTTGGCATCAGTCTCCTGCAGGCACACGATGACATCGTCAGGGCCGAACCCAGTGACCACAAGTGTGCACCACTCGAACGGTAAGTTGAGGGGACGCGTGTTGCGGATGTACTCCAGCTCATCTTTATATCTGACGGTCATCTCCATCAGCGTGCCGATGCCTACTTTGTACTTCGTTGATGAGCGAACGATGCGTGCGTTGTAGGCATCGACCGGCATGACATCCTCCATCATCTTCTGGAACTTCTCGTCAGTCTCAGTCGTGAACAGTTTGTCGTTCAGTGCCGTGTATATCATCTTCCTCCTGACAGGCTTGCCAAGAAAAATCTGCTCGACATATTCGAGGTACTCAAGCCACGTATGAAATGCGGGACCGAGTGAGCCGGGTTTATGGGCGCGCTGCCGACTCATTATCTTGCTCCTCGTTCGCACTCGTGCCAGTCTTCGACGTACACCATGTCGTCGATCTGGATGTGCACTCGTGCCAGTATGGTCTTGATGACAGTGCCGGTGAGCCAGCCAACACCACGTTTGATGCTGACTGTCTCACCTACCTTGAACGGATTGTCACTCCTGCTCATGCGAGTGTCTCCACTACACCGAGTAGCGTGCTTGCGATCAGTGCAAGATCGTTCGGTGCTTGCCGACTCTGTGCATCACTGATGACGGCACCGAGTTTGGCGATATCGTCAGAGTCAGTGATGTCGTACTGCTGTCCGAAGATCCAGATCTTATTCATGAGTCATCCTCCATGTAGACTTTGAGATTCAGTTCCATCTGCGTGATGTTGAGACCGTTGATCTCGAAGATCTCTTCGCAGTGGATGAGCGCCGATCCCAGACGAGGGATGACGTAGGCGTCGAGTGACCAGCCATGGTCATCGACACCGACGATGATGGTGCACCGGTTATCCAAGGTGCGACCCAGTACCGTGAAGTTATTGGGCAGGTACTGAGCCACATCCTTGGACTTGCCAGTGTGGGCAATTGCTAGCCTCATGCCAGCAATGCTCCACGACGTGCACTGACGCGAATGGAAATGACTTCCTTCTCGGTCGTGTGCGCGCTGACCAACTGATGCGAAGGTTTCAGCTTCGCCGCGACAGCCGCCCAGTTGATGTAGGTGCGCATCGACTCGACGACAACAGCGCGAAACTTCTTGTCTTCGAATGCCTTGATACCGGCATCGATCATGACCGTGCGAATCTCAGTCTCACGATCTTTCAGATCCGCCATCTTGGCGCGGATGATACCCAGCTCATCAGCGAGCCCGGTTACATTTACTTTCTTTGTCATAGCAACTTCCTTTTGTGTGCCTATGGTAGATAAGAATCCACCATATCACGGGAGCGCAGCTGTGTCAAGCCGGGGTGATTATGTTAAATGGAATCAATACCTTATATATGGGGTTGTAAACATGCTAGCTTCTGCTATCATGCGCCGCGTGGTGGCGTAGGCTCAGTTACTTCGAATCCAAATCAGAAACACTGATCCGATTGTTCCCCACATTATGGACATGTGGCGTAGGCACGGTTACTTCGTTGAAATCGAAACTCCCGCAAGGGAGTTAAATCTCCGTACCGCTTGTTCCCTTGTCCTCCATGCTCCGATGGCGTAGGCACGGTTACTTCGACTATTAATCGGGAGGTCACCGGTTCGAATCCGGTACGTCACCCTAAAATGGTGACGTTAGCTCAGCTGGCAGAGCGCCAAAAATTTCCGTACCGTTTGTTCCTCAGAGCACCTTTAAAATTAGGAGCCACAAAATGGCACAGGCAAACCAGCGACAGCGCGCAGCACGAGTGCGCACTCACGAAGGTGGACCGGCACAGACCGGTGATGTTCTCCAGCAGCTGCGACGTGCAGTGACTTCATGTCTCTTGTGGGAAAAGACTTTCTATGAGAGTGGTGAAGACATCGCGATGCGCATTCATTCGCTGGCGACTTCATGCGATGCAAACTTCGTTGCTGATCTAGCAGTCGAGGTGCGCAAGCAACATGGTCTGCGTCACGCCCCCCTGTGGCTCATCCTGTCTCTCTTGCCGAGAGACGACATCACTGGTAAAGCAAAAGCGGATGCGATCACGAACGTGATCTCGCGATGCGATGAGCTGACCGAAGTGATTGCGATGTACTGGGCATCCAGTGCCCACAAAGGCAAAGAAGGTGTCATACCAAACGCATTGAAAACTGGTGTGGCAAATGCCTTCGAGAAGTTCGACGAGTATCAGTTCGGCAAGTATCGAGGTGAAGGCAAATCGATAACGCTGCGTGACGTACTGTTCCTGACGCATCCAAAGCCAAGCAAGGAGCGTGAGGGTCTGTACAAGCGCATCGCTGACGGTGAGCTGAAGACGCCTGATACTTGGGAAGTCGGCCTGTCTACGGGTGGTGATAAGAAAGAAACTTTCACGCGCCTGCTGGAGGAAGGGAAGCTGGGCTACCTCGCTACGTTACGCAACATCCGCAACATGGTGGAAGCTGGCGTGGGGAAGGGACTGATCAAGGATCGATTGAACTCGCCGAAGGGCCGAAAGGGTGTGTTGCCGTTTCAGTTCATTAGCGCTGCTATCATGGTACCGGGATTCGAAAGCGAACTCGACAACGCGATGATTGCCTGCTTGCAGGAAATGGAAATGTTTCCGGGCAAGACCTGCATTCTCGTGGACACGTCGGGCTCGATGACTTCGGCTATTTCGGAGAAGTCAATTCTGGCTGCAGTTGATGCCGCTTCAGGCATGGCAATCATGGCACGTGAACTGTGCGACGACGTGAAGGTGTACGCTTGGTCAACCGAGTGTAGAGAAGTACCAGCACGACGTGGTATGGCATTGCGCGACGCGATCCGGAACACGGACGTAGGCATGGCTACGTACGGTGATAAAGCCGTACAACATGCCCTGCGAGACGGGCCTTGGGATCGGTGCATCATAATCACGGATATGCAGTTGCACGATGGACTGCAGGGTTACCCTGAGATCCCCCACAAGTACATTGTCAATGTGCGTTCCTATCAGAATGCTGTTGGCTATGGAAACTGGACTTGGATCGAAGGATTTTCAGCTCAGACGCTCCGCTTCATGCGGGAGCTTGAGGCAATTGAGTGAAACAATCTACCTACGTGTAGACGCCGACCTTAAACGCCGAGTCGAAGAGCAGCTTCGCGATCCTGTGACGGAGGGGCTCCCTTATGGAGCCCTTTCTCATTTGTGCAGGACGTTGCTGATCGAGTGGCTCGACAAACCAAAACCCAAAAAGAAAAAGAAGTAAGTCACTTCGGTGCGTGCGGGAAGTACACGACCTGATCGTTCTTATCGGTCGAACCGACCAGTCCCGCTTCGTGCAGGTCGTCGAGAATCTGTGTGCGCCGTCTTGGGTCCATGCCGCGCGTGTTACGGGTGATGACCGACTTCGGAGTGAACCCTTGCTTCAGTAACACTCGTTGTGGCGCAGAGTTAGCTTTTTGATCAACGTATTTATGTGGGGCATTGATGAGACGTTCGATTTTATAAGAATCTTTTTCGGTGTAATTATCAGTTGCAGCAGTCAATCGAATCTTGTCATCCCAACAGTCATTGCTCCACGTCACAAGTTGAAGTGCCCACTTGCTCATGTCTATGTCGATGACGGGATGAATTGCATTGACACCGACCGCTACAATACCAGCTAAAATTAGTGCGTTCTGATTCGCACGTCCCCACGAATGTTGCCCACCCATGGCGCGGCGACGACACACTTCTTCGAATTCCTGAAACGCAGTGAACGTTCGTGTGTCTGCAAATTTTACCTCCGTGAACTCACCATCAGCAGGCTCATGATCACGTAACTGCTTCGCATGCTTTGGGATTGCCGACGGGAATACGTGATTGCGACGTTGATTAACTCCCCTGTATTCGGTGCCGGTGTCGAAGAGCACGAAGCGATTAACAAAGCCAGTCTCTTGTGCCGTACTGGTCAATGCCTCCATCAGCATGTCAGGCTGAGCAGTGGCAAGGACGGTAAGGAAGGGGTGATCGAGCGATGGAATCGTTTGCTTGCGTCCGGGTGTCCCCGGCACCCACGTGTTAGCCGCGCCATACAATGAGATGATGTGACTCAATACTTGGAAGTCAGGTCCACCTACTTTTCTCGCAGCTGCCATGTATCGAGCTGCCTCATCCCAAAGCCAGCACGCCATGCCCTCATTACCCATGACATCGAGCATTGCGAAGTAAGATTGGAAACCCCGGAACACGACATCATCGAGCTGCATCTTGTATCCGAATTTACTGACAGCACGTAGCACTGAATCTTTGCCACCACTGGTCGGTGACGTGACCATTAAGTACGGCTGCAGAGGGGTATCCCAATGCTGCACAAGATAGTGATTGCAGGTTGCCATCGCAGTGCACATGATGCCTGCCGCTAATCCAAAGATCGGCTGATCGATGAATGATTCCCGGTTAGCCCATTTTAAAACCTCACCGACAAGACCCGGAACCTCCAACAGAGAGTGATCAAACGAGAGCCTGCTGGGCTCAGGTTTAAGATTAGGCGGCTCCATGATCAGCTTGCCTTCCATCTGGCCCGCAGTCGTCCACCGTTTCAGTGCAGCGAGCACTGGCATGCTGATCCATGCTTCGAGGGACGTGAATCCTTTTGTGCGGTCACCTACCTTGTGATGCTCGACGGTGTTGCGTACGGCATTCACCCGGTCATCCATCTCATCATCTTCGTCTTGAATGACGTTGAGCACTGCTTCCATGACGCGCCCGATCTTTTCGTCAGGCCACTCCTGATGACAGAGCGCACCTGTGCATGCATGTACGTAATCGTGACGTGAACCTTCTGACGGATAATAGTGAGTGAAGATTGCCGCGACTGCGATCTCATCTGCAAAGCGTTCGAGATCCAGCTTGGTCAGCTGGGTGAACTCTTCATCCTCATCGGTACAGTAGATGCCACCTTCAGGATGCCGGGACGGAGGGATAACTGACTGTGCTCCCGTGGACCTGATTTCAATGATGGTGCCCAGCTCCTGCACCTGCCACTTCCGTGTCTGCGCACCCATGACCCGGTACACGTAGTGTGAGCGTTCCTTGCCTGTACGCCCGTAGATAAATGTGTCGGGGAGGATGTAATCAGCGACCCAAATAGCTTCCTCCATGTCCAGATCAACGTCCGTAGCATGGTCGGATGCATCGCCCCAGAGCGCACCGATGTTATCGCCGAGTTTGAAAGCACCGTTGTTGAGATCGTCCTCGACCAATCGAAGGTGAGGCCAATTCGTTGTTTTTGGACGTTTTGATCTGCTTCGCAACGGTACCGTGTAGACTTTTTTCTCTAGCCAGTACTTTGCAGTTTGCGTTGGATCAAACCCTGCTTTATTCTGTGCCATCTCGTCTCTTGTGTAGCGCTGATGCGAGAACCGGAGGAGGGGGTTGCTGGATGAGGAGCTTCCCTCTTCTCCACTTCACTGAGTGTTTATTGTCTGTCGGGCGGACCATCCTAACAGCACAACCGGAGCACTGGAAATGGTCTTGAGCGACAGCGACTCGTGGCGAGTATAAATCCCCACTGCACTGAGTGTGACCTTCACGCTACCGCGAAAACGGTTTGCATGCGTGGTGATGGTCCGCGCTTTCCCGATATTCAGGTGATGGTGATCGGAGAAGCGCCGGGTGCCAACGAAGATCGTAAAGGTATTCCGTTCATCGGTGAGTCAGGTCGCATCCTTCGCAATGAATTAAAACGCAACAACCTGATCGACAACACCTACATTACCAACCTCGTCAAATGTCGCCCACCAAATAACAGAACTCCCACGGCAGCAGAAATCAAAGCCTGCCGTCACTACCTCGACGATGAGATCGCTGAATTAAAGCCCGCTTACGTCGTGACCGCTGGCGTGCCTGCTACGAAGACGTTGTTCCGTGGCAAAGCGAAGATCAATCAGTTCCATGGCGAGGTCATTGATAACCCGAAAGTCCCGTATATCGGGATGCCAATATTTCATCCAGCATATACGCTTCGAGATCCGTCGAAACTCCCCGGACTTCAGGACGATATCGCCCGACTCGCCCGACTTATAAGCGGTGGTTTGCGCGAGGACACAGTCAACTGGTCCGTTGTCCGGAAAGGTAATCTCAACACCTTCATCAGAGAGTTTGAGGAAGCATCCCGTTTCGCATTTGACTGCGAGACATCGGGGCTTTTCCCATTCGATCCGAATGGCTACATCACTGCAATTGGAATTGCCCTTGAGCATAAGACGTGGGTTATTCCGGGGTTGATGCATCCGGAGTATCAACAGTTTTCCCATAGCCCCTTTGCTCACGGTAATGCTCTGAGGTGCTTGATGCAGTTGCTGTTTTTTCTTGCTCATCGTGACAGGAAGTGGGCTTATGCACAGAACGGGAAGTTCGATAACAAATGGATGCGTTGCCAGTTTGGTGGTTCTTTCCACCTGCACTTCGACGTCATGCTCGCACATCACGTACTCGATGAAAACCTCCATCACGATCTGACCAGCCTGATCCGTACCTACCTCGATGAACCGGAATACGACATCCCGCTGGAAGAGAAGACCGGCAAGTCGAAAAAGCCTGTGCGCAACTACAAATACTGTGCGCAGGACGCGGCGTACACACTCAGGTTGGGCACCCTCTTTGAGGAGATGCTCAGAGCTGAGCCGGAGCTGCATCGTCTCTACTGGAAGCTCACGATGCCGGGGGCTCGCGCAATGGAAGATGCCGAGATGGAGGGACTGACCATTGATCCAGCAGCACGTAAAGAGGTCGGCATGCAACTGCTCTCAACAAAGATCACGTTGCGCGAGGAGCTAAACGAGATCGCAGGTTACGAGTTGAACTGGGACAGCCCTGCGCAGATCGGAGAACTCCTGTATGAAAAGCTGGGGTATCGGTGCAAAATTTTTACCAAGAAAAAGAAACCGTCCACATCTGAGGAAGCTCTGCTCAGCCTGAGCAACAAACCTGTGGTCAGGAAGATTCTGGAGTACCGCAATGCAGGAAAATTTTTCAACACATACATTAAGGGATGGCAGAAGTATCGTATTGAAGACAAGTACTACTTCGACTACAAGATCCATGGGACTGTCACCGGTAGATATTCTTCGCCTCTACATCCTATTCCACGGGACGGATCGATTCGGAACCTCGTTACTGCTCCCGCAGGTTGGACCCTGTGTGCACTGGATCTTTCCACCGCAGAGATGAGAGTCGCTGCACATCTATCTCGTGATCCTGAAATGCGACGTTGTTTCACCGAAGGTATTGACGTGCACTGGCGCACCATGATCGAGACGTTGGGTACCGGGCACGGATCGTTCTCGATGATCGTGCAAAATACTGCAGATGACCTGACTGGCGACTGGTTACCTTACTCCGTGGCACTGGACAAAATGTTGGAGGCTGGACCTAAAAAGTGCATCGCAGTCGAGGGTCGATGGTATGAAGGACGCACGCGTGCCAAGGCTGTGAACTTCGGTTTCATCTACGGCATGCACGAGAACAGGTTCATCCAGCAAGCACGCAAAGACTACGGATGGGAACCCAGCAAGCAGGAGGCAAAGAACTCACGTCGTGCATATTTCCGACTGTACTCTCGACTGGAGGACTGGCACAGACGAACAAAACGATTGGCACGTTCGAATGGTCATGTACGTTGCCTGACTGGTCGATTGCGCAGACTCCCCGGTATCCACGCCAAGGACAGGAAGGTACGGTCGGAAGCTGAGCGGCAAGCAATCAACTCCGGCGTGCAGGCAATGATCGGCGACTACAAAGTCATGCTGCTGATCGAGATCCACCAGACCTTCTCACGTAAGAAAGTACGACTGGTTGGTGAGCACCACGACTCAGTACTAGCCATTATAAAAAATGAATACATCGATGAGTGCGTGCCCAAGATGCTGAAGATCGCAGAGCGACCAGCGCTGATGGACACATTCAAAATCAAACTCAGCGTGCCCATGGAGGGTGAAGCAGAGCTGGGACCATGGGGTAAAGGGGAGAAGTATGCCGCCTAAAGAACACATTAGTTTCAGTGAAGTCAGTTCTTACCGACGTTGTCCAAAGGCGTGGGAGTACCGGTACCTGAAACGCATCAAGCGCAAGTTCAAAGGCGTGCGGCTACTCCGGGGGGAGATCCTGCACGAGATGCTCAACGCGTACGTGAACCAAAAAATAATCAAAAACTACGATGGCAATGATCCGTGGGATGTGCTCGAAGAGTACGCTGAAAAGTTCGGTGCATACTTCGAAGAAGAAAAAGACATGCACGGAGATATCATCGGTGACTGCGGCAAGATCTTCGAGGGTTACCTGCGCAAGTACCGTAAAGATCCGCTGACGTACGAAGCGAGTGAAATTAAGATCGAAATAGATCTGAGTAAGCTCGGCAGTGGTGCGATCAATGTCACGTTCATCGGTTTCATCGACAAAATCGCACGTGACGGGCAGAAGCGTCGATGGATTGTCGATCACAAATTCCTGAAATCTATTCCGACCGCTGATGACCAGTTCTCTGAGCTGCAGTTGCTGCTCTACTTCTGGGCACTCGGCATGCAAGATCCGAAAGGGAAGCTTGACGGTGTGTGCTGGGACTACGCACGAGCGAAGGCACCGACCGAACCTGAAGTGCTGAAGAGTGGGGAGCTATCGAAGCGCAAGAATCTGGACTGCGATCCGTACACCTACCTCAAAGTGATCCGAAGGGAGCGCCTCGACGCGAAACAATACGTGGACATGCTGGAGCTGCTTGCAGGAAAAGAAGATACGTTCTTCGAGCGCGTGTTCCTGCCCAAGCCCAGCAGCGACATGATCATCGAGGTGGTTAATGATTTCCTGCAGACCACGGCAGAAATTCAAGCCAAACGGGATGGCGGACGCTGCGCACGTAGCATGTCATCTTTTAATTGCGGCACCTGTGAATTCCGTCCGCTATGTGAAGCTGAGGTGCGCGGACTGGACTCTGACTACATAATGAAAGCGGAGTACCAGCCGCGAGGAGAAAGTCATGCCAGCTAAAAAGAAATCGAAAGCAAAAAAGAAACGTCTTGCAAAAAGGAAGACAGTAGCGGAACCGACATCGATCCTCGACAAGATCCAGCCGGTCAGTGAACTGAAGACCAACCTCGTGATGATGGTGTACGGTCGCTCAGGCACCGGGAAGACACACTTCGGTTCAACATTCCCGAAACCCGTTCTGTTCATCGACACGAATGAACGTGGCACTGAGACCATCGCACTGGAAGAGGAGATCGATGTCGTGCGTGTCACTGAGTGGGCAGAGGTCGATGAGTTACTCTGGGCACTGAGTGATGGCATGGAGTACGAAAGTGTCGTCATCGATCAGGTGAGCAATCTGCAGGACATCGGCATGGCTGAGGTGCTGCGTAAGTCGCGCAAGGGGAGAGACGAAACATTCACGCAACGTAACTGGGGACAACTTTCCGGAATGCTGAAGCAATTCATCACCGACTTCCGGGACCTGTCCGACAACTACAACCTGCTCATGATTGCACACGAACGTGTGAACGATGGTGGCGACGAAGATGAAGACACCATCGAGCCCAGTATCGGAGCACGCGTCATGCCCTCAGTCAGTGCATTCCTCGACGGTGCAGTTGACTCCATCGGGTCCACGTTCATTAAAGAACGCTGGGAAACTGAAGACAAAGAAGAAGTGCGCCACGTGGACTACTGCATGCGGATCGGTCCTCACGCGTTTTACTCAACCAAGATTCGCAGACCGGTGTCCGCTGGTCCTATTCCGGAACTGATCATCAATCCGACGTTCAAGAAAATCCGGGACCTGACTTCGGGCAAACAAAAACCAAAACGAAAAGTTAGGAGAGCAAGTTAATGGCTACAAAGAAAAGAGGATCAGCACGCAGGAAAGTACCATCGAAGAAAGCAGGACGTGGACGTGGGGGCAGGAATAAAAATGTCATCTCCGTTGACTTCACTGATGTCGAAGCCGGGGGTGGAATGCCAACACCCGACGGTTACTACACCGCTGAGATCATAGGCGCTGAACAGGAAGTCAGCCAGAACGGTAACGACATGATCGTCGTGCGCTGGAAGACCCACATGGGTTCGACAGTGTTCGACCGCTTTGTGTTGCTGCCGCAGTCATTGTGGGTACTCCGTACAGCACTGGACTGCATGGGATACGACACACCGGACGGTCCCTTCGATCTGGATGTAGATGCCCTGATCGGCGAACGTTGCGGTCTGGAGATCACCAACGAAGAGTACGAAGAGAAAGATCAGCCTCGTGTGACTGGTTACCTCACCGAAGAAGTGGCGGAGCAGTACATCGAGGAACAGGGTGGAGCTGCACCTGAAGGGGACGGGGAAGGGGAGGAAGAAGGCGAAGAAGAAGAAGGCGAAGAAGAAGAGGAAGCTCCTCCAGCTCGTGCTAAAAAGAAGAAGGCGTCGAAAAAGAAAGCCGCTAAAAAGAAAAGCGGTAAGGCTCTACGCCCCGGCGCTCGTGTTGTCTTCGAGGACGAAGAAGGCGACGAGATTCAGGGTGTCATCGAAGGCATCGAGGACGACGTAGCAGTCGTTGTTGATGACGAAGAAGGCGAGTGGGAAATTCCACTCGGTGAGCTGAAGAAAGCTTAATGCTTCGGACGGAACTTCGTCCGTATCAGAGCGAAGCTGTCGCTGCGGCACTGTTGCACGATGGCTTTGCTCTTTTTCCTGAACAACGCACGGGGAAATGTCTGATATCTCTGGCTATCGTTGATGAGCGTAAGCCGGAGGTGTTAGTCATCATATGCCCAAAGAAAGCAGTCCCCACGTGGGAGGAACAGATCGAGGAGCACCTCGACAACGACTGGGAGTGTGACATCTACATCGTCACCTATCAGGAACCAGTGAAAAATCTGCAGCTGCGCAAGCACTGGTACAAATGGTCGAAGGACTGGGTTGATGACGGTGGCACGTTGATGGTGATCGCAGACGAGGCACACTACATTAAGAAACCGGGGACAGCCCAGTCCCGGTTCGTCAGGACGCTGGGCAAACGTGCGCAGTGGAA
>SMVA01065120.1_pt1 | contig 16294 bp, 11 predicted proteins | sample 2456451 | NCBI WGS metagenome assembly SMVA01 (sample SAMN11095933, study PRJNA526329) | marine sediment metagenome | biome: Marine sediment; feature: Surficial sediment; material: Deep marine sediment; isolation source: Hadal surficial sediment | place: Pacific Ocean | collected 2014-05 | depth...
CGGGGTCCACACGATCCCCGAGTCCTGATACAGTTTCCCGGTCTGTCTGAAGATTCCGTGAAAGTCGCTGGAAGGTTCGATCATGAGCTATCCCGCCCCGGTCTTACCATCGGCTGTGGATGGTATTACCGTTCGCGAGCTTCCATTCATTATATGACACCACTTCAGCTCAACACGACCCCGTTCCACCAACGCACCGCCGCCCTGGCCCAGGGACACGCCTGGCGCCGATGGGCCGGCCATGCGGTGCTGGGTTGCTACCAACTGCACCACGACCGCGAGTACGCTGCTATTCGTAGCGGGTCGGGATTAATAGATGTTTCACCGCTGTACAAGTACCTGATTCACGGCCGGGACGCCTGCCGGCTGCTGAACAGGATCGTACCGCGCAACGTGGCCAAGTGCCAGGTGGGGCGTGTGCTGTACACTCCCTGGTGCGACAGCCACGGTAAGGTGATCGACGACGGCACCATCTCCCGGCTGGGCGAGAAAACCTATCGCCTCACTTCCGCCGATCCCAACATCCGCTGGCTGACGGACAATGCCGGTGGGATGGACGTGGTGATCGAAGACGTTTCCCGCTCGCTCGGCGCCGTGGCGCTGCAAGGTCCCACGGCCAGGGACATCCTGGCGCGGGTGGCCGACGCGGAGGTCGAGTCGCTGCGGTACTTCCACCTGACCGAGGGCACCATCCGGGGCATCCCGGTAACCATCTCCCGCACCGGGTACACCGGCGACCTCGGCTATGAGATCTGGGTGGCCGCCGACCGGGCGGTGCCGCTGTGGGACGCCCTGGTAGAGACGGGGGCCGATTATGGCCTCCTCCCGGCCGGCATCCTGGCGCTCGACGTGGCCCGCATTGAAGCGGGACTGTTGATGATCGACGTGGACTACGTCTCCGCCCACCGGGCGCTCATCGATTCCCAGTTTTCCTCGCCCTACGAGCTAAACCTGGGCTGGACCGTGAACTTGGAGAAAGGGCCGTTCAACGGGCGGGACGCGTTGGTGGCGGAACACCGGCATGGCCCCACGTGGGCCTTCGTCGGTATCGAAGTCGATTGGGAGGGACTGATCGAATTGTACGCCGCTGTGGGACTCCCACCGCAACTCCCGACGACGGCCTGGCGCATTAGCGTCCCACTCTATGTTGGGAGAACCCAGGTGGGATACGCCACCAGCGGATGTTGGTCTCCGGTGCTGAAGAAGTACATCGCCCTGGCCCACGTCGAGACCCGCTTTGCCGCTCCCGGGACGGCCATTGAAATGGAGGTCACCGTGGAGCACCATCGTAGGCCCGTCGCGGTGACCGTGGTGAAGACGCCGTTCTTCGATCCCGAGAGGAAGAAGGCGGGGGCGGCGGGGCAGCGGGGCAGCGGGGCAGGAGACGGAACCTGATGTCTTGCCGCTTTCCCTCCGCACACCGCACACCGCACACCGCACTATGAGGCCCATGACTCGTCCTTACGATGCGATAATAATCGGCGCCGGCCACAACGGCCTGGTCACCGCCGCCTACCTCGGCCGGGCGGGGAAGCGAGTGCTGGTGCTCGAGCGACGCCACCTCGTGGGTGGGGCGGCGGTCACCGAGGAGATTTTCCCCGGGTTCAAGTACTCGGTGTTCTCCTACGTGGTGAGCCTGCTCCGGCCCGACATCATCCGCGAGCTCGATCTCGCCAGCCACGGTCTCCAGATCCTCCCGCTGGAGAGTACCCTCACGCCGCTCCCCAACGGCGACTACTTCATGGCTTGGGGCGACCACGACCTGGCCCGCCAGGAACTCCAGCGCCACGCACCGCGCGACGTCGAAGCCTACGACGAGTTCGGGCGGCTGATGCACCACATGGCCATGGCGGTGCGGCCCATACTAGGCATGATCCCGCCCGACCCGACCTCGCTCAGTCCCGGCGACCTCAAGTCCCTCCTCAAGCTGGGCAAGCATTTTCACGACCTGGGCCCCGAGCGGTTCCACATGCTCTATCGGCTCATGACGATGAGTTCCGCCGATTTCCTGGAGGACTGGTTCGAGTGTGAACCGCTCAAGGCCACCAAGTCGGCCAGCGGCATCATCGGCACGTTCCTCGGACCGCGATCTCCGGGGACGGCCTACGTGCTGATGCACCATTACATGGGCGATATCGACGGCGCCTTCCGCGCCTGGGGCTTTGCCCGAGGGGGGACCGGAGCCATCAGCGAGGCGATCGCCGGTGCGGCCCGCGCTGCCGGCGTCGAAATACGCACCGAGGCGTCCGTGGAACGGGTCATGGTCGAGCGGGGCAAGGCCGTCGGGGTGGCATTGGAGGACGGCACCGAGATCCGGGCCCGCACGGTGGTGTCGGCCCTCGATCCGCGGCGTACGTTCCTGCAACTCCTCGACCAATCGCTGCTGCCGGACGATCTGATCGACGGCCTGCGCCGCTACCGCTACCGGGGCTCGTCCGGCAAGGTCAACCTGGCGCTCAGCGAGTTGCCCAACTTCACTTGTATGCCGGGCCCTGGTGCCCACCTGGCGGGGGCGATCTCGATCAGTCCCAGCATCGACTATCTGGAGCGGGCCTACGACGACGCCAAGTACGGCGAGTTCTCGCGCCGGCCGTTCATGGACTGCATCTTCCCGTCGGTTATCGACCCGGGGATGGCGCCCCCCGGACAACACGTGATGTCGATCTTCGTGCAGTACGCGCCCTATGATCTCAACGGCGGGTGGACCGACGCCAAGCGCGAGGCGTTCGGGGACGCGGTCATCGACACGCTCGCCGAGTACGCTCCCAACTTGAAATCGGCCATCCTCCACCGGCAGGTCATCACGCCCAAGGACATCGAGGACATCGCCGGGCTCACCGAAGGCAACATCTTCCACGGGGAGTTGGCGCTGAACCAACTGTTCTTCCTCCGGCCCGCGGCGCGGTGGGCCAAGTACCGCACCCCCGTCAAGCGCTACTACCAGTGCGGCTCGGGCACCCACCCCGGGGGCGGCATCATGGGCGCCTCCGGCCGCCTGGCGGCACGGGAAATCCTGGCCGACTGGCGCGGATCATGACGGCCAAACGCTACCACGTAATCGTGCTCGGCAGCGGGATCGAGTCGCTCGTTGCCGCCGGATACCTCGGTAAGGCAGGGCTCGACGTGCTGGTGGTAGACGGAGCGGAATCGGTGGGTGGCACGCTGGTAACGAGGGAGGTGGTACCGGGGTACCGGTTCGATTCCTGCCTCGACTCGCCCGGTTACCTGTCGCCCGCAGTGGTTGCCGACCTGGCACTGGCGCACCATGGGCTGAAGTACTCGTTGGGGGAACCGCTGATGGTGGCGCCGAGGCCGGGCGGACCGGCACTGAGGCTCTCGGCCGACCTGGAGGCAACAGCCGGATCACTGCGCCAGGCATCGCCCGGAGACGCCGATCGGTGGCCGGCGTTCAGCGACCGCATCACCACTCTAGCCGGCCTCCTGACGGACATGTACCGCCGGCTTCCACCCCGGCCGGGTGAAGGCGGAGTGGGAGACCTGATGACCATCCTGCGGTTGGCGGCGCGGGTGCGCCGGCTGGGTCGGGTGGAGTTGATGGAGTTTCTGCGGACTTTTCCCATGCCGGTGGCGGATCTGCTCGACGATTGGTTCGAAGACGACCTCCTCAAGGGTGCCCTCGGCGTGGTCGCGGTGCGGCACCTTGCCCTCGGGCCCCGGAGCGGGGGCACTGCCTTCGGGCTGCTGCACCAGCAGGTGGGAGCCACGGCCGTCCCCCGGGGCCGACCGATCATCAGTGGGGGTGTGGGCCATCTCGCCTGGACGCTGGAGGTCTCAGCCCGGGAGCGCGGGGTGGAGTTCCGCACCGGCACGGGTGTCGCGCAGATTGTGGTAACAGAGGGAGGCACGACCGGTGTAGTCCTCGACTCCGGCGAAGAGATCCCCGCGCGAGCCGTCGTGTCCGGCTACGACGTCCGGCGGACTTTTTCCGATTTGGTCGATCCGGTGCACCTCGATCCCGAGTTCGCCGCCATGGCAGCACGGGTCAGGTACCGGGGAGTAGCGGCCAAAGTGAACCTGGCGTTGGGGGAACTTCCCGACTTCACCGGACTGGACGCCACCGACCTGCGCGGCACCGTGGTGTTGTGCCCCAGTCTGGACTATCTCGAAAAGGCGTACGACCACACCAAGTACGGCGAAGTATCCGATCGGCTTGCGTTGGAGTTGGTCATCCCGTCGGTGTCCGACCCGAGCCTGGCGCCTGAGGGCGGCCACGTGTTGTCCGCCTGGCTGCATTACGCACCGTTCCACCGGCGGGACGGATCGTGGGGCGAGTCCGAGCGGGAGGCGATTGGCGACCTGGCCTTGCGGATTCTGCAGGACGCAGCGCCCAACATGGCCAATGCTGTCGTGGGCCGTGAAGTGTTGACTCCACTCGATCTGCAAGACCGGTTTGGATTGACCGAGGGGCAAGTCTATCAGGGCGAAGTTGCTCTCGACCAAATCCTGTTCATGCGGCCCATCCCCGGCTGGTCCCACTACCGCATGCCGGTGGGCGGTCTGTACCTGTGTGGTCCGGCAACGCATCCCGGCGGAGGGATCACCGGACAGAGCGGGCGGCTCGCGGCCAGGCAACTGGTGCGCGACCAGAAGAAGGGACGAGGGCGTAGGGCGTGGACGTAGGGCGTGGGACGTGGGGTTCTACCGGACGTTAATTATTCATTATTCTGGGCATTCAATATTTAATATTCATCTTCTCCCGTAGCCATGACGAGAAAACGGATCGTGGTCTACATGATGGTTGGCGGCCTCGTGATGGTTGGCCTTGGGGGGTGAGTGGTAGGTGGTGAAGGGTTGATTCTTGATTCCTGATTCTTGATTCTTGATTGTTTCTGGCTCCTTGGCTCCCGGCTATGTCCGACTTCAACGTCATTATCATCGGTTCCGGCATCTTTGGTGTCACCGCTGCGCTCGAGCTGCGACGGCGCGGGCACCGGGTCACCCTGGTCGATGCCGGGCCCATTCCTCATCCCGATGCTGCCAGTACCGATATCTCCAAGATCATTCGCATGGAGTACGGTACCGACGAGCACCACATGGCTCTGGTGGAGCAGGCGCTCGAGGGATGGGATGACTGGAACGACCAGTGGCGTGAGGACGGTACCGGTCCGTTGTTCCACCAGACCGGGGTGCTCATGGTGTGCCGTCGGCCGATGGCTCCGGGTGGTTTCGAGTTCGAGAGCTGGCAGTTGCTCAACCGCCGGGGCCACGCGCCGGATCGGATGGATGCCGGGTCGATTGCACGCCGGTTCCCGGCGTGGAGTACCGGCAACCACGTCGATGGGTTCTACCACGCGCGTGGCGGTTATGCCGAGAGCAGCAAGGTGGTGGTCGCCAACCTCGAGTGGGCCAAGACGGAAGGGGTTGTCGTGCGCGAGCGGTTCCGCGTCGCCGGCCTGACCAAGGACGGCGCCCGCGTCGTCGGGATAACCGGGGAGGACGGCGCGGTGCTCGATGCGGACGAGGTGGTCGTGGCAACCGGGACCTGGGTGACCAAACTGGTCCCGGAACTGGCGCCGTTGTTCCGCTCGTCGGGCCACCCGGTGTTCCACTACGCGCCGAGCAATCCCGAAGCCTTCCGCGCGGAGGTGTTTCCGGTGTTTACCGCTGACATCGTTCACACCGGTTTCTACGGGTTCCCGCTGAGCCGGGATGGTGCCGTCAAAATCGCCACCCACTCTGAAGGCACCGATACCGATCCCGACGGTCCGCGGGAAATCCCCGCCGGAGCCGAGGCCCATCAGCGCGCGTTCCTGCAGGAGACCTTTCCCCTCCTGGCCGACGCGCCCGTGGTGGCCAGCCGTCTGTGCCTCTACTCCGACACCCGGGACGGGGACTTCTGGATCGATCGCCACCCGGACCTGGCGGGCCTGACCGTCGCTAGCGGCGGCTCGGGCCACGGCTTCAAGTTCGCCCCCGTCCTCGGAGGGATCATCGCCGACGCGGTGGAGGGGGCCGCTAATCCGTGGCTGGAGCGGTTCCGCTGGCGGCCGGAGATCCGGTTGGAACACGGCGGCGAGGAAGCGCGTCATCATGGGAAGGGTCCCTAGTGGAGCCGGATCCAGCGGCTCCGTATCCGAACACGCTAAGGAGCAGACCATGGTGACGGATGGCACACCGATGCGGCTGTACCGGTTCATCGGTGTAGTACTATGGGGCGCGATGGCGCCACTCGCGGCGCAGGAAAGTCCCCAGGCCGAACTCGTAGGCCAGGGCACGGTGTCCAGCGACCGAGGCGACACCTTCCCCGCCGTGAGTGCCGATGGACGGGTGTTGTACTTCTCCCGGGTTAAGGAGGGGCACGGCTGGTCCGACCAGGTATTGATGTACAGCGAGTGGCGAGACGGTGCCTGGAGCGATCCCGAGATACTCCCCTTCTCAGGGACGGCAGCGAGCGACCGCGCGCCCCGGCCCACGCCCGAAGGCGACTGTCTCATCTTCACCTCGAATCGGCCGCTGCCCGGGGCCGAGACAGCACGCGTCGACTACAACCTGTGGGTGGCACGCCGCGCCGACGGCAACTGGTATGGGCCCGTGCCTCTTGCTGGTGAGGTCAACAGCGAGGCCGCTGAGGGTCACTCGTCGCTCACCGAAGACGGGACCCTGTATTTCTACTCGCGGCGGGACGGCGGCCACGTCCAAGGCGACATCTACCGCGCCCACCGCGACGGTAACCGGTTCACCCAAGTGGAGAACCTCGGCCCGCCTGTCAACTCGTCGGAGAGTCAGTCGGATCTGTGGGTCAGCCCCTCCGGAGAGTGGATGATCCTGGTCATTACCGACCATCCCGACGGCTTCGGCGGTGACGATCTCTACCTGAGCGAATTTCGCGATGGTCTCTGGTCGAAGCCCCGGAACCTGGGTCCTACTGTCAACACCGCCGAGTATGAATACGGGCCCTACATGGACCCCACCGGTACCTGGCTGTATTTCACCAGCCACCGCTCGGGCGACGGGGATATCTATCGGATTAGGTTGGGGGAACTGCTGGGGCGCTAGGGTGATACCTCGGCATGGCAACATGCCGGTGGTAGGGTGCCGGTGAGAGCTTGACAGCGGCGTGCCCAGACGAAAGTATCCGCTGCCCCCGCCCTAAATTCCTTCCAGCGCCCCTCGCTCCAGGGCCAATGGGACATCCTTGAATCGGATCAGTTCCTTGTGTTTCTCATCCCACAGTGCCAGCGCCATGGTCTTGATTCCGTCTACCATGGTTATGCGGGTGGCCGTTTGGAGTTCCGGGGTGGCCGCCAGGCAAGCTGGGAGTTTGTAATTGGGGATCCGGGCGCTGAGGTGATGCACGTGGTGCAAGCCGATGTTGCCGGTGAGCCACTGGAGCGGTTTGGGGAGAGCCAGGTGGGAACTCCCGTGGAGCCCGGCCTCGAAGTAGTCCCATTGCGGGTGGTCGTACCAGTAGGTCGTCTCGTATTGGTGCTGCACGTAGAACAGCCATACGCCCAGTGACGCGCTGAACACGGTGACGGGGATCTGGATCAGCAGGAACGGGCCCAGCCCGATCGTCAGCCAGGCCACGACCAACACCGACACCAGTGCCACGTTGGTCCACCAGATCGAACGCCACTCCCGGGTCCAGGAGCGGGGGATGTCCCAGGGATACCGGTGTTTGATGATGAAGTGGAACAACGGGCCGATGAGGAACAGGATCAGGGGGCTGCGGTACACCCGGTAGGCCAGTCGCCGGTTCTTGGGGAGGGCCAGGTATTCCCGCAACGTCATGGTGTCGATGTCGCCGAAGCCACGGAAATCGAGATCGCCGGAATGGGCGTGGTGGTAGGCGTGGGTTTTCCGCCAATAGTGGTAGGGCGTCAACGTGAGGACGCCGATGACGAACCCCACAGCGTTGGCGACCCGTTGCGACTTGAAGAACGACCCGTGCCCGCAATCGTGCTGGATTATGAACAGCCGCATGAGGAACCCGGCCGTAGGGAAGGCCAGGAGGAGCGTGAGCCAGTAGCCCACCCGGAGGCTCCACAACATCGTGAACCACAAGCCGGCGAAGATGGTAGCCGTGAGGGCCAGTTGCGTGATGCTCCGGCGCCGGTCTGGGCCGTAATAGGGTGCCAACAACTCGTTCCAGCGGCGCGCGGTGTCCTGTGTGCTCATGCGACCTCATCGGCGGGGTGGACGGCAGAAAGCTACACCGCCGGTATCGCGGATTCCAGTTGGCAGAACCTCGAGGGCCGGCCCGGTGTTCTTCACTGGGCAAGGCGCCCGGCCAGGACGGGCGGCCGCCGAAACTCCCGCTGGGCCGGTCCGTAGTGGTTGAAGGCCCGGTCGCCGGTAATTCCCGGGCCGCTCTGCTATCTTCCACGGCTTCATGTCCTTGGGCGCCTGGTTTATGCGCCGGCTCCTGGGGCGGTGATTTGTTTGGCACCTCAACCAAGGATTGACATGCACCGGACTCGTTCCTTTCTGCTCCCTGTTCTAGCGGCCGTGGTGGCCGCGGTCCCTGCGGCGGCGCAAACGTTTCGCTCCTCCGCGGTAGCCCCGCCGGCCATGCTGGGGTTCAGCAACGCGCTGGCGGTGGGTGATGGCGAGGTTCTCGTGGGAGAGCCGGGGAACAACATGATTCCCGGGATGGTCTATGTGTTCCGGCCAAACGCCAGCGGGACGTGGACCGAAGCGGCGGCCATCAGCGCCTCGGACGGCGAGGCGGGCGACCGTTTTGGTGGCGCCATCGCGGTCAGCGGTGGGCTGATGATCGTCGGGTCGATCCGGCCCGATTCGGGTCGCGGCGCGGCCTTCATTTTCCAGAAGAGCGCCAGCGGCGCCTGGGTCGAAATCACCCGGCTGGCGGCTGACGACGGTGCCGCCAATGACCGGTTCGGGACGGCCGTGGCCATCGATGGCGATCTGGTGCTGGTTGGGGCCCCGGCCCGGAACGACACCACCGGCGGGGTGTACACCTTTCGGCGGGACGACCAGGGACGCTGGGTTCAGAGCGCCGTCCTTGTCGGCAGCGACATGTCGGCCGGCGGCCGCTTCGGCACCAGCCTAGCCCTCGACGGAACGCGGGCGCTCATCGGCGCGCCGCGGCAGGACGACAACAAGGGTGAGGTCTACGTCTTCGAATACGACAACGCCACGATGGCCTGGAGCGAAACGGCCAAGTTGCAGGCCGGAGCCATCGAGAAGAACAACCGGTTCGGCCGCTCCATCGCCTCCCACGGCGATTGGGTGCTGATCGGGGCGCCGCGCTTCAACAAGTTCACCGGTGCGGTGTTCTCGTTCGAGTACGATGCTGAGACGGAGGAGTGGCACGAGCGGACCAGCCTGGTGCCGTTCGACGGCTCGCGCCAGAACCGGTTCAGCACATCCCTGGCTTTTGACGGCCAGAGTGCCTGGGTGGGGGCGCCGGGGGCCAACGGGTTCCAGGGTGTCGTGTACCTGTTTTCGCGCGACGAAACCACCGGCGACTGGACCGGCGTCACCAAGCTCACGGCCGGCGATCTCCAGCGGAGAGATTTCTTTGCCGGGTCCGTGGCCGCCGGCTCCGAGGTGGCGGTAGTAGGCATCCCGGGAGACGACTATGGCGCGGGCACCGCGTTGGTGTACACCAGGGTCGAGGGCCGGTGGACGGCCACCGGCAAGATCCTGAGCGAGTCCAAGGGGATGGACGCCATCGTCGGCGGTGAGGTGGCCTGCCAAGATGGTACCGCTGCCGCGTTCGAGTGCAATTCAGTGGACATCGTGTCGTTCCTCCCGGTCTCGGCCGTCGGAGGCGGGCGCGGCGTGCGGTTGAACGACGTGTGGGGCTGGACCGATCCCCAGACGGGTCGCGAGTACGCCATCATCGGCCGGTTGGACGGCACGGCGTTCGTCGATCTGAGCGATCCCTACAACCCGGTATATCTAGGCGAGCTGCCCAAGACCGCGTCATCGCCGGGCAGCGTGTGGCGCGACATGAAGGTCTACCGGAACTACGTGTACATCGTGGCTGACGGCGCCGCGGCGCACGGCATGCAGGTGTTCGATCTTACCCAGCTGCGCGACGTCAGCAACGCGCCGGTCACCTTCGAGGAGACCGCCCACTACGACGAGATCCACAGTGCGCACAACATCGTCATCAACGAGGAGACCGGGTACGCCTATGCCGTGGGCGCCAGTGGCGGTGGGGAAACATGCGGCGGCGGGCTCCACATGATCAACCTAGAGCAGCCCGATCAGCCGACGTTCGCGGGGTGCTTCGCCGACTCGGAAACGGGCCGGTCCGGCACCGGCTACTCGCACGACGCCATGTGCGTGATTTATCACGGTCCGGACAGCGAGCACGACGGCAAGGAAATCTGCTTCGGCGCCAATGAGACGGCCCTGTCGATCGCGGACGTGACCGACAAGGCCAACCCCGAGGCGCTGTCGAGTGCCGCCTACCCCAACGTGGCCTACGCTCACCAGGGGTGGATCACCGAGGATCACAAGTATTTTTTCCTCGGCGACGAGTTGGATGAGATCAACGGGAGCTACGATCGTACCCGCACCCTGGTGTGGGACGTGTCAGACCTCGACGACCCCATCCTGGCCACGGAGTTCATGGGCGCCACCGGCGCCATCGATCACAACATGTACATCAAGGGCAACACGTTGTATCAGAGCAACTACACTGCCGGTATCCGGGTGATCGACATCAGCGATCCCCAAAACCCGCGGGAGACGGGCTACTTCGACACGGTGCCCTACGGTGACAACTCGCCCAGCTTCAACGGGGCCTGGAGCAACTACCCATTCTTCGCCAGCGGCACCATCGTCGTCACCAGCGGCCGGGAAGGGGTCTTCTTCCTCAAGAAGAAGGAGCAGCCGGTTCCCTGACGGACGCGAACGGCAACGAAATTGGGTATTGTCAGGGAGTCCGGGGAGGCGGCCGAGCCGCCGCTCCGGCTCCCTTTCCCTTTCCACCACTGATGCGACATGACCAGACTGTTTCGTCTCGCAGGACTCAGTGCCATGGCGGTCGTCGGGCTCACCGGATTCCTCTGCGCCCGCACGGCGGCGGTCCAGCATACTCAGACCGTTCACAGCGACACCACACCGTGGCTCTACGTCGCCAACCAGAACAGCGCGCTGGTGTCGATCATCGACATGACCAGCAACACGGTTGTCGAAACCGTCGATCTCCAGGCCCTGGGCTTCAGTGCCACCGCCAAGCCCCACCACGTGGTGGTGGAACCCGACGGCTCGGCGTGGTACCTCTCGCTCATCGCGGAGAACCGCGTCCTCAAGTTCGACCGCGACAACCAGCTTGTGGGCCAACTCGAGTTCGAGCGCCCGGGGATGATGGCCCTCGACCCGTCCAGCGACAGGCTCTACGTGGGCCGCTCCATGGCGGCAGTCAATCCGCCTCAACGGATCGGCGTCGTCGATCGTACCACCATGGAGCTCGATGAAGTGGACGTGTTCTTTCCCCGTCCCCACGCCATCGCCGTCAGCCCCAGGGGACGGTTCGTCTATAGCGCCAGCCTGGCCCTGAATCAACTGGGCGCCTACGACACCGAGACCGACGCGGTGGAACTGGAAACTCTCGACGGCACCACCCACACCATGGTACAGTTTGCCCTGACGCCGGACGGGAACACCCTGCTCGCCTCCGGTCAGTTGACCGGCACCCTGCTGGTGTTCGACGTGAGCCAGTCCCCGACCATCCGGCTCACCGGGACCATCGAGGTGGGGCACCAGCCGTGGCACCCGGTGATCACCCCCGACGGACGCTTTCTGTACGTGGGCAACAAGGACGACAACTCGGTGTCGGTGGTGGACCTCGAAACGCTCGCGGTGGTCACTACCATCACCGGCCCCGGTCTGGCCGAGCCGCACGGCAGCGCCGTGTCCGCCGACGGCAAGTACGTCTACATCTCCAACCGGAATCTCAAGGGCGCCTATACGCCCCGCGAGCACGACGGCGGGGAGGAGGGCGGGCAGGTGGGAACGGTGGTGGTGATCAACACCGCCAGCAACACCATCGAAACCGTGATCGAGGTCGATCGCTATCCTGCCGGAATGGGAACCATGACCCGGTACGCCCAGTCAGCAGGAACGCGATGAGGATCGCCCGCCGGCGAGTCGCTCCCGTGGGGCTGGCTCTGACGCTCCTCGGTGGCTGCGCGGTGCCGGCGACCACCGCCGGCGGAGGGCTCGCGGCCCAAACCGTTGCTTCGAGCTACCAGCGCGTGGTCGACGACTTCGACGTCCGCACCGAGGCCGGCGACCGCTACGCCCACCCGTTTCTCGGTGGCCTCAACGTGCCGCGGCCACAGTTGGTGGACATCGACGCCGACGGCGATCTCGACCTGTTCGTCCAGGAGCGGGGCGGGGAGATCATGTTCTTCGAGCAGGTGGGGAGCCCAGCCGAACCGCGCTACCGCTGGCGCACGGACGCGTTCCACGATCTGAACGTGGGCGAGTGGTACCGCTTTGCCGACATCGACGGCGACGGCGATTACGATCTCCTGGGCGAGAAGCGGTTCAGCTACATCAGTTACTGGCGCAACGAGGGAACGCCGCAAACGGCGGCCTTCGTCCTGGCGGCCGATACCCTCCGCGACATCAGTGGTGTGCCGCTGTTTTCCGACCGACAGAACATCCCCAACGTCAGCGACCTCGATTGCGACGGCAAGCTCGACCTGTTCATCGGCCGGCTGGTCGGCACCATCTCCCGCTACGAAGCCGAGGGTGTCGACACGGCCGACGTGCCGCGGTTCCGCCACATCACCGACCGGTTCGAGGACATCGAAATCGTCGCCAACCTGATGGGAAGCCTCCACGGGGCTAATACCCTGGCATTGGCCGATATCGACCACGACGGCGACCTCGATCTATTCTGGGGTGATTTCTTCGAGCAAGGGCTGCTGTTCATCGAGAACTCCGGCTCGTGCGCCAGCCCGCGCCTCAACTCGGACCCGGTGCAGTTCCCGGTCGGGAACCCGGTCCTGACCAGCGGCTACAATGCCATGGCTTTCGGCGACGTCGACCATGACCAGAACCTCGACCTGGTGATCGGGGTGCTGGGCGGGGCGTTCAATCCCAATCTCACCACCGCCGACAACCTGTATTTCCTGCGGCAACACCCGGCGGGCCAGTACACGGTCACCACCAAGCGCTATCTCAACGGCGTGGACGTCGGCAGCGAAAGCATTCCTCAGCTGGTCGACCTCGACGGTGACGGCGATCTCGATCTCCTCCTCGCCAACAAGATCGACCCCGCCAATCTGCAGAGTTCACGGATCTACCGGTTCGAGAACATCGGCTCGGCCAGTGACCCCGTGTTCCAGCTGCGCGGTTTCCTCCCCATCGAGGGCTCCTACCACTACGCCCCGGCGTTCGGCGACCTCGACGGTGACGGCGATCTCGACATGATCCTCGGATCGTGGCGCAACACGGTGGCATGGTATGACAACACCGGCGACCGTACCGAGCCCGTCTTCGAACTGGTGCATCCCGCTATCGTCAAGCTCACCCGGGGAAGCAACAGCACCCCGGCCCTGGTCGACATCGATGATGACGGCGACCTCGACCTGTTCGTCGGGGAGGCGTCCGGGGCGATCAACTTCTATCGCAACACCGGCTCACCACAGCAGCCGGTGTTCACCCTGGTGAGCGACGAGTACCAGGACATCGACGTGGGACGCCGCAGTGCTCCGGTCTTCGTCGATCTCGACGGCGACGGCGACTACGACATGGTCGTCGGTACCGAGTCGGACGGCCTGGTCGTGTTCCGCAACACCGGGAGCCGCACCGAGCCACGATTCGAGCTGACCGATCCACTGCCGTTTGACGTGTTCGCCTACTCCGCCCCAGTGTTCGCCGACCTCGACGCGGACGGCGACCTGGATGTGATGGTTGGGGGGATTGGTGGTGGGGTGATCTATTTTCAGGGGAAATAGGGCGTAGGGCGTAGGACGTAGGACGTGGGACGCAGGACGCAGAGCGCAGAGCGCAGGGAATGAACGAAGGGGATTTGCGCCGCCCAGGTATGGGTGCAAACTTTTGGGTTGCCCTTGATGTCATCAGAAGTGGTAGAATGCCGACAGCATTAGTGCGTTGTGTTCGTTTAGCTTACTCCCGGGGGAGAACCATGTTGCCGAAGCGTATGGTACAGGCGTTGCTGTTTTTTGGTTTCGGAATCGCCTTCCACGCCGAGCCCGCCATGGGACAGGCTGCGGTCAAACCCACCGGCCCCGGCGAACTCCCTCCCGCAATAATCGGCACGGCGCCTGCGCCCTCGGGGGAAGCCGTCACGTACTTGGCGGATGACGATCGCACTTCCGGCTACGTGGCGGTGCCAGATGGTGACGGCCCGTTCCCGGCGGTCATTCTTATCCACGAATGGAACGGGTTGAGCGACAACATTCGCCAAGTCGCCGACCAGTTGGCCGCCGAAGGCTACCTGGCGTTTGCGGTCGACCTGTACCGCGGCCGAGCCGGCACCACCCGTGACGAGAACATGGCGCTCATGGGTGAGGCCCGGGCGGATGAGCCGGCCATGGTCGCCAACATCGACGCGGCTACACGTTGGCTCAGGGCCCGGCCGGACGTGACCGGCAAGATCGCGGTCATGGGATGGTGCTTCGGTGGTGGTGTTGCCCTGAGCTATGGCCTGGAAGGTGAACAGCACGAGGGAACCGCCATCTTCTACGGTCGGCTGGTGGAGGATCCGGAGGTGTTGCGTGCCCTCACCCATCCGGTCTACGGCACCTTCGCGGCCAACGATCGCGGCATTCCACCCGATCAGGTCGACCGGTTCGCCGCCGCGCTCAGGTCCATCGGCATCGACAACGACATCCACGTGTACGACCACGTGGGCCACGGATTCTGGCTGCACGTCGACCGCGACCCCGACAACGCCACAGCGCCGGCGTTGGATGCCTGGACACGGCTGAAGGCCTATCTATTGAATGTGTTGTCGTAGCGCCCGTCAGATGACGCGGTAGTTGCGGAACTCGAACGGCCGGCGCCCGGTCACCCGTTCCACCAGCGCCGTGGCGTGGTCACGCAGGTGCTGCCAGCGCCATTCCCGGGGGAACACCCGTTCTTCCAGGGAGCCCAGCCGTTGGGCCACCCAGCCGGTAACGGCCTCCGGGTGGGTGCCGCTGTAGCGGCGAATCCCCGGCTGCCATGCCAGCCTGACGGTCTCCAGGTCCTCCTGCGCCGGTCCCCCGTAGATACTCTGATGGGTCTTGAATTTCTCCACCAGTGCCGGGTCGGGTCTGGCCCAGCCGTAGTGGTGCATCCAGGCGTCGGTGCGCTTGACCCGGATCTTCCGGTCCGAGGCCCCGACGCGGAACCCCTGGGCATCACGGTAGGAACGAATGTCCCAGGTGTCGCCCAGCCGCACGACGCGGACTTCGTAGGGATACCAGCCCCGGCAGGTGGCCAGGTACTCGGGCGTGCCATAGAAGTGCCGGTAGTGCAGCAGCAATCCTTCGACGGCGCTGTTCCCGTCATGGTGGGCAATGGCGTCTCGCAGCAGCGGAACAGCGTCGTGGTGCAGCACTTCATCGGCCTGGATGTAGATGCCCCACGGATGGCGGCAGGCCCTCATCGCCCGCTGGGTCTCGTCCGCCAGCACCCGGTGGTCGCCGCTGAAGTCCCATTCCGACTCGATGATCCTGATCCGGGGATCGTCGATGCCCCTAACGAGATCGAGGGTATCGTCGTCCGACTTGCCGATGTTGACCACGACTTCGTCGCATAGAGGAAGGATGGACCGGATGCTCGCCTCGACCGGGAAGTCGAGCCGGATGGCGTTCCTGACCAGGGTGAATCCGGAGACGGGAGGGGCGGTCACGGCGGGTAAGCTCGCCAGACGGGTCACCGCGGGCAACTCCTGCTAGAGCGCTACCGCCTCAACCGCCCGGCGGACCCGCCGGGCGGCTTGCTCGACGTGCTCCAGGGTGAAGCCCGGGGGAAAGACTTCGCCGCCGATGCCGACAGCACATGCGCCGGCGGCAAAATACTCGGCCAAGGTGTCCGCCGTGGGGCCGCTGGTGGGCACCAGCGGGATATCTGGTAGCGGGCCGCGCACCGCCTTGAGGAACAGCGGTCCACCCAATGCTGCCGCGGGGAACACCTTCACCATCTTGGCGCCCGAGCGGTACGCGGCCAGGATCTCGCCAGGAGTGGCCGCGCCGGGTACCGCCAGCAAGCCGTTTTGGTGCGCCGCGGCTACTACCTCGGCGTCGAACACCGGCGACATGGCGAAACGGCCCCCGGCTTCCGCGACCCGCTCCACGTCCTGCACGCTCAACACCGTGCCCGCCCCGACGAC
>SMVA01166664.1_pt1 | contig 16293 bp, 10 predicted proteins | sample 2456451 | NCBI WGS metagenome assembly SMVA01 (sample SAMN11095933, study PRJNA526329) | marine sediment metagenome | biome: Marine sediment; feature: Surficial sediment; material: Deep marine sediment; isolation source: Hadal surficial sediment | place: Pacific Ocean | collected 2014-05 | depth...
CCATCAATTGTTCAAAAACATTTTCGTTTTCAACGGCTTTTTGTTGCAGTTTTTGAATTTCAGTATTCGCTTGTTCTTTATTTGCTTTATGCAGATTATTCATTATTTCAATTTGATAAGACTTTTCTTTTTCTGTAGCTCGGATAACTTCCTGAGGTAAAACAGTAGGTGAACCTTTACTACTTAAAAAGGTATTTACACCAATTATTTCAAATTCCCCGTTATGTTTTAATTCCTCATAATAAAGACTTTCTTCTTGAATTTTTGAACGTTGGTACATCGTTTCCATGGCACCTAAAACACCACCACGTTCTGTAATTCGGTCAAATTCTTCATAAACGGCATATTCAACCAAATCCGTTAATTCTTCAATAATAAAAGATCCTTGAATCGGGTTTTCATTTTTAGTCAAGCCTAATTCTTTGTTGATAATCAATTGGATAGCCATAGCCCGCCTTACAGATTCTTCTGTCGGAGTAGTAATGGCTTCGTCATAAGCATTGGTGTGTAGAGAATTGCAATTGTCATATATGGCGTAAAGTGCTTGAAGAGTTGTTCTTATGTCATTAAAATCAATTTCCTGAGCGTGTAAAGAACGTCCTGAGGTTTGTATATGATATTTCAACATCTGTGCCCTTTCATTAGCACCGTATTTTAATTTCATTGCCTTTGCCCATATTTTTCGAGCAACCCTACCAATTACCGAATATTCAGGATCGATTCCGTTCGAGAAGAAGAAAGATAAATTTGGTCCAAATTTATTGATATCCATTCCACGGCTCAAATAATATTCAACAAAAGTAAATCCATTAGAAAGAGTAAATGCCAATTGAGAAATTGGATTTGCACCGGCTTCAGCGATATGATAACCTGAAATTGAAACGGAATAGAAATTACGAATATTATTAATGGTGAAATATTCTTGTACATCTCCCATCATTTTCAAGGCAAATTCAGTAGAAAATATACAAGTGTTCTGAGCTTGGTCTTCTTTTAAAATATCTGCTTGAACGGTACCTCGTACTTTGGAAATAGTTTCTTTTTTTATTTTTTGATAAATATCATTTGGTAATATTCTATCACCTGTAATACCAAGTAACATTAATCCTAATCCACTGTTTCCTTTGGGTAACTCACCTTGATAGGTTGGTTTTTTAATTCCTTTTTTCGTATAAATTGCATTAATTTTTTGCTCTGCCTCTTTTTCTAAACCATTTTCTTTGATGTATTTTTCACATTCCTGATCAATGGCGGTATTGAGGAAAAAACCTAATAACATAGGCGCGGGGCCATTGATGGTCATGGAAACAGAAGTAAGCGGATTGGTTAAATCAAATCCTGAATACAATTTTTTCATATCATCCAAACAACAAATTGACACACCTGCATTTCCTATTTTGCCATAAATATCCGGACGCATATCAGGATCATTTCCATATAAAGTAACACTGTCAAATGCTGTAGATAGTCGTTTAGCAGCCGAGTCAAAACTTACATAATGAAACCTTCTATTGGTTCTTTCCGGGCCACCTTCGCCGGCAAACATTCTTGTTGGATCTTCACCTGTACGTTTGAAAGGGTAAATTCCTGCCGTATAAGGAAATTCACCAGGTACGTTTTCTTGTAAACACCAAAGCAAAATATCACCCCAAGCCTCATATTTTGGTAAGGCAATTTTAGGAATTTTTAAATGAGATAAGGATTCGGTATAGGTTTTAATATTGATTTCTTTGCCCCGAACTTTATAGGTAAATATGTCGTTTTTATAGTTTTGTTTTTTATCGTTGAAATTTGAAATTATTTCCCAGTTATGAGCATTTAAATCCATTTTAACTTTTGAAAACTCTTTGTGAAGTTGATTTATCAATTCAATATTTTTAAGTTGTAAATCTTTTAAGTATGTTTCATCAATTCCATGTATAGATAAGCTCAGGGTCTTACCTGAAATCGTTTCGATAGTCTTATATATACCAAACAAATTTTGGGCAATATTACTTTGCTCTTTACTCCACGTGTCATAATTGATGTTGTTTTCTGTAATTTCTGATAAATATCGTATTCTTTTAGGAGGAATAATAAATTGCTTTTCGCTCATTGCTTCACTAATTTCAAATGAACTATTGAGATTAGCATTTGTTTTTTCATTGACTTTTTGAATGATAAAACGATATAAATTATTGATTCCAGGATCGTTAAATTGAGAAGCCATGGTTCCGTAAACAGGCATAATATCAATTTTATCTTCCCATAAATTATGATTACGTTGGTATTGTTTCTTTACATCGCGTAAAGCATCAAGAGCACCTTTTTTATCAAATTTATTAAGTGCAATTACATCAGCGAAATCGATCATGTCTATTTTTTCTAATTGTGTAGCGGCTCCATATTCGGGAGTCATTACATAAAGAGAAACATCAGAATGATCTAAAATTTCGGTATCCGATTGTCCAATACCTGAAGTTTCTAAAATGATTAAATCGTATGAAGCAGCTTTTAAAATGTTTAGTGCGTCACTAACATGTTTTGATAATGCCAGGTTTGATTGGCGTGTTGCCAGGGAACGCATATAGACTCTTTCATTGTTGATAGAATTCATTCGAATTCTATCTCCTAAAAGAGCTCCTCCGGTTCTTCGTTTTGATGGGTCAACCGATATAATTGCTATGTTTTTTTTTGAAAAATCCGATAAAAACCTACGAACCAATTCATCAACTAATGATGACTTTCCCGATCCACCTGTTCCTGTTATTCCTAAAACAGGATTTACTTTGTGCTTCTTGGAAGATGCGTTTTTTATTTTATCTAAAATTGGATTGATAACTGATTCAAATTCATCGTATCTGTTCTCTGCCAGAGTTATTAATCTCGCAATGGTATTTACATCATTTTTTTGGATGTATTGGGCAATTTTATTGTTGTCGGGTAAGGTTTCTGATGGATCAAAATCTGATAATTTAACCATGTCATTGATCATGCCCTGTAATCCCATTTTTCTTCCATCATCGGGTGAATAAATTCTGGTAATACCATAATCCATTAAATCTTTGATCTCTTTAGGCAAAATAACACCACCACCGCCGCCAAAAATTTTAATTTGAGGAGCTCCTTTTTTCTGGAGTAAATCAAACATGTATTTAAAATACTCATTATGACCACCTTGGTAAGAAGTTATTGCAATGGCGTTTGCATCTTCCTGAATCGCAGTATTGACAACTTCCTCAACACTTCTGTCATGCCCTAAATGAATCACCTCAACACCAGTTGCTTGAATAATACGTCGCATAATATTGATGGCAGCATCATGACCATCAAAAAGCGAAGCGGCTGTTACAATTCGTATTTTATTTTTTGGAATATAAGGGTCTATTCTATCCATTTATTTGAAATTAAAAATTGGACTGCAAGTTAATCATTGCTCGGTTAATTATTCAAATAATTTAAGGGCAAATCAAAACCCAATAATTCAAAAAAAGAGATATTAAAATGATTGGCTTAATAGTTTCTCCAAAAATATGGTGTGAAAATTATAAGGACTGTAAAGAGTTCAAGTCTTCCCAAAAGCATCAAAAATGAAGACCACCATTTTCCAAAAACCGGCAAGCTATTAAAATTGTTTACCGGACCAAATTCTCCAATTGCCGGCCCCACATTTCCTAAGGAAGAGGCTGAGGCACCTAGAGAGGAAACAAAATCTAATCCTATAAAACTAAATACTGCAGTTCCAATTACAAATGCTACAAGGTATAAAATAAAAAAGGCCATTACGTTAAACACTATACTTCGTGATATTGTCAAATTGTTGTAACGAACAGGAATGATAGCATTGGGATGCATGGATCTTTTGAATTCTGTAAACACATTTTTGATCACAATAATATGTCTTACAATTTTTACGCCTCCTGATGTAGATCCGGAAGAAGCTCCTAAGAACATCATTAAGAAGAATAAAACTGTTAAGAAAGGAGTCCATGTGGTATAGTCAGCGGTTACAAATCCTGTTGTTGTGACCAAAGCCAAAACCTGAAATAAGGCATGTCTAACAGCACTCTCCAATTCTCCCATTATCATTGGATGAGCAATTACCTGAATATCCGTAGGAACTTTAGACACTTCAGCATTAAAATAAACAATAATTGAAACAAGTATTGTTAATGCAATGATCGTAAAGGCATAAGATTTGAATTCCTCATCCCTGAGGAACTTGCTAAATTTTCCTTTGATAGCGAAATAAATCAATACAAAATTTGAACCTCCAATAAACATAAAGGCGATTACAATATATTGTATCAGGGGCTGATCATTCCAAAAGGCCAAACTACTATTTTTAGTTGAAAATCCACCAGTTGCTAAAGTACTCATGGCGTGATTTATCGCATCAAAATATCCCATTCCTGCCAATTTTAATAAAATGGCTTGAATAATGGTCAAACTGAAATATAAAAACCACAACCTTTTTGCAGTATCAGTGATTCTTGGATGTAATTTGTCCGCCGATGGACCAGGAGCTTCTGCAGCAAATAATTGCATGCCTCCAATTCCTAAAAGCGGTAAAATTGCAATTGCCAGCACGATAATTCCCATTCCACCAATCCAATGAGTTGTACTCCGCCAAAAAAGAAGGCTTTTTGGCATAGATTCGATATCGTCAAGTATAGATGCACCTGTTGTAGTATAGCCGGACATGGTTTCGAAAAAGGCATTTGTAAAAGATGAGATTTCACCAGTCATTATATAGGGTAGTGTCCCTGACAATGCCATAACAATCCAACCAAAAGTGACAACTAAATACCCCTCCCTTCTTTTAATTTCCTTCTTGAAGCCCTTGGTAGCAAATTGAAGTAAACCACCAGTAAGCATGGTAATAATACCTGCTAGGAATATTCCATGGAAGGCATCGTCTTTGTAGTATCTGCTAAGGGCCGAGGCAAAAAGCATAAAAGCTCCATTAAATAGGAGTAATACTCCCATCATTTGGAGAATGATTTTTATATTGAGTCTTTTCATTTAAAATTTTTAATTAAAGAATTTCTCAACTTTTGAAATTGTTTTAGGAAAACAGCATACAACAACTTTATCATCTTTTTTTATTTGGTAATCTCCTAATGCTATAACTCCTTTATCATCTCTAATTACACCTCCAATAATTGCATTTCGAGGAAATTTTAAATCTTTTATTTTCTTTTTGATAATTTTAGAATTATCGTGAACCTTAAATTCCAGAATTTCAGCATTGATGTTATTTAGAATCGTCATTTCAAGAACTTCCCCTTTTCTGATATATCTGAAAATGCTATTTGCCGCTAATAGTTTTTTGTTAATTAATGTGTCAATGCCTATATTTTTACTCAAATTATAATAATCCATATTTTGAACCAAGGCAATGGTGCGTTTCACACCTTTCGATTTGGCCACTAAACAAGACATTATATTAGTTTCTGATCTTCCGGTAACCGCAATAACAGCATCCATTTCACTAACATTTTCTTCTTCTAAAAGTTCAACATCCCTACTGTCGCCAAAAATTACTAAAGCATTGGGTAATTTATCGGCAAGTTCAATGGCTCTTGCTTTATTGTACTCAATTATTTTTATATTTAAATTTTCTTTACATAATTCTTTAGCAGTTTGTTCACAAATTTTGCTACCTCCTAAAATCATGACATTTTTTATAGGCCTATTAATGGTTCCAGATAATTTTGTCAATTCTTCAACTCCTTCCTCCAATGTAATGAAGTAGGCTTGATCCCCGGCATTAAAAACAGTGTTTCCACGCGGAATTATAGTTTCATTGGATTCCTTCCGTTTGATAGCAATTGGCATAAAATGTATTTCTGAAAAAGTGGCCGCCGCATCCTTTACTTGCATCCCTACAATTGGAGCAGTTTTTGATAAAGACATTCCAACCATTGTTAATTTTCCTTTTTCAAATTCGTGTGTGTCATGAAAAGCAGCTTTTTTCAAAAGCGATTTAATTTCATTTGTAGCCAATTCATTGGTTGAAATTAGCTCATCAATTCCTAAATCGGTAAAATTTATTTCAGTTTTATTATCGATAAATTCAGAATTACTAATTCGTGCAATCGTTTTTTTGGCGCCTATTTTTTTTGAAATTACACAAATTGTAATATTTGTAGTTTCCGATGAGGTAACCGCAATAAGTAAATCTGTATTTTTAATATTCGCATCTTTCAATGCTGAAATAGAAGTTGCATCTCTTTGTAGGGTTTTGATATCCAGCCTTGTGTCTGCAAAAACCAATCTATCCTTATCCTGGTCGATTAAGGTGATTTCATGAGATTCAAATGAAAGTAATTTGGCTAAATGAAAGCCAACTTCTCCGGCACCGGCTATTATAATTTTCATAAATTTATTTTTATTAGTGATCCCGGTTTTATCAAGTGGATATAATCAACTCATTAAAAAATATTGGTTAAACCAACATGCCAAGGATATATAAATCCTTTTTTTAGGCCAGATCTCTATTTAATATCTTAAACTAGTTCATTATTCCAGCATTCAGAACTTCCCTTGAGGATCGTACTTAGTGGCTGGTCGGAAACACATCAAAATCAAAAATCGCCTGTTTCCGACCAGACACTACTTATTTATTTGATAGTTTATTCTTCTGCTTTTATAAAAACACATAATGATTAAAGCATAATTAATAAAACTATTAAATTTATATTGCCATCACAAATGTATTATTTTTCTTTTTATCTTTAAAGAAAAAATTCATGATCAATTACACGAATAATTTAACAATAAAAAATTGGAATGAAGATGATAGGCCAAGAGAAAAATTATTGAATAAAGGCAAAGCTGCTTTGTCGGATGCAGAATTAATAGCAATTTTAATTGGATCTGGAAGCAGGAATGAAAGTGCTGTTGAGTTGTCAAAACGCATTTTGATTAGTATCAATTCAAATTTGAATGAACTTGCCAAATTATCGGTTGATGATCTAATCAAGTTTAAAGGAATTGGCGAGGCCAAGGCTATATCAATTATTACTGCATTGGAATTGGGTAGACGAAGAGTTTTAGAAGAAGCTCTTGAGAAACCTAAAATTAGAGGAAGCAAATCTGTGTTTCATATCATGCAACCTATTTTGGGAGAATTACAACATGAAGAATTTTGGATTATTTATCTTGACAATGCGAATAAGATTAAATTGAAAACACAAATCAGTAAAGGTGGCATTACAGGTACAATGGTGGATATTCGTTTGGTATTTAAAAAAGCGTTGGAATTATCAGCAACAGGAATTATTTTGTGTCATAATCATCCTTCCGGAACTTTAAGGCCAAGCAGTTCAGATCTGGATTTAACTATAAAAATAAAAAAGGGAGGCGAAATTTTAGATATTAAAGTTTTGGATCATGTAATTATTACCGAAAAAGATTACTTTAGCTTTGCTGATGAAAATATGATTTAAATTGATTGTCATATTTTTTTAATTCATTTTATAGTCACTTATGCTATTAGTTTATACCCATAAAATCACTCCAAGATTAACATATACTTTTAAGCATATATTTACTCGAATTTTAAACATTGAAATCAATTTTACTTTACGAGTTGAAGAATTTATTGCGCATGAAGGATTAAAATTTTCGTACACCAAACAAGCCTTGGGGCAAGAGTTTTTTGTTAAAAGTAATGATTTACTCTTTAATCAAGGAATAGATTATTTGGATATTACATTTGGAAAATGGGATGACGATCTCTGTTTTTTTCAATCCAATGTGTCCTCTGGAATTCCATTTGATATTTTTGCAGCCAGTTTTTATTTGATAAGTAGATATGAGGAATATTTACCTCATGTAAAGGATCAATTTGAAAGATTTCCGGTAGAAGAAAGTCTGGCTTTCCAGAACAAATTCTTAGATAAACCCATTATTGATATTTGGGCTCTTAAGTTTAAAAAAATCTTATTGGAGAGATTTCCAAATTTCAAAGTACAAATAGATCAGCAAAGAAAGTTTAAATTTATTCCTACCATTGACGTTGATATTGCCTTTTGTTATAAACACAAAGGGGTTGTACGCACCATTGGAGGCCTATTAAATGATTTGTCTCAATTTAAATTACAAGAGATATGGACTCGGTTTTTAGTAATTTTTAATTTATCTAAAGATCCTTTTGATGTATTTGATCGATTAATTTTGTTTCAAAAGAAGTATAAAATTTCAACGATATTTTTCTTTCTTTTAAGTGATTACACCACCTATGATAAAAATATTTCATCTAGTAATATCAATTATAAACTATTGATAAAGAATGTAGCAGATTATTCTAAGGTAGGTATTCACCCTTCGTATTTTTGCATGAAAAATGAACAAAAAACGAAAAGAGAGAAGAAGAGACTGGAGCAAATTGTTAATTTTCCAATAACGAAGTCCCGTCAACATTATTTGAGACTGGATTTGCCAGAAACCTATCAAAATTTGGTTGATTTAGAAATAAAGGAAGATTATACAATGGGATATGCCAGTCAATATGGATTTAGAGCAGGAACATGTACACCTTTTTATTTTTACGATTTGGGCTTTGAAATACAAACTCCGCTAAAAGTATTTCCATTTGCTGTGATGGATGGTACTTTAAAAGATTATTTAAACTTTACTGCAAAGAAGTCATATGATACCATTTTGAAACTTGCCAAAGAAGTGAAAAAAGTAAATGGAACATTTATAACTATTTTTCATAACGAATCAGTGAGTGGAACCGGACGTTGGAAGGGATGGGATAAGATGTATGAAAATATATTAAGAGAACTATCTCAATGAAAATGAAGGAAAATTTATTCGTTCTTGGTATATGATTAAATATCTGGTACATAATAATATAGATTTTGCTAAATATGATCAATGTATTTATGAATCTAAAAATTCATTGATTTATGGATATAGTTGGTATCTAAATTGCGTGGCTCCAGGTTGGGATATTTTAATTTTAAATAATTATGAAGCCGTAATGCCTTTACCTAAGCGAAAAAAATATGGAATAAATTATATTTTTCAACCTGCTTGGGTTCAGCAATTAGGAATATTTTCAAGGCATCAATTAAAAGAGGATTTAATAGCTGAATTTATCAATTCAATCCCAAGAAAATTTAAACTGGTGGATATATTATTCAATTTTGACAACCATTTTTCCAGTAAGTATTTGTCAAAAAAAGACAATTTTATTTTAAATCTTAGTGATAGTTATGAATCTTTGTTTGAAGGATATAATAAATTGAGAAAACGAAGTGTTAAAAAAGCTAAAAAATTGAACTTAATTATTAAGGAAGTTGACAATTCGAAACCTATCATTAATTTATTTAAAAAAAATAAAGGAATAGAGCTGAATAATATTAATAGCGATTATGAATTGTTAAATCAATTAATTCAAGAGGGGTTTAAAAGACAAAAAGTTGAAGTATTTTGTGTTAAAAATAAAAATCAAAACTTATTGGGAGGAGTCATATTTCTGAAAAATAAGAATAGAATCATTTATTTATTTTCGGCAGTAAATCAGGAAGGTAAAGAAAGTCAGGTAATTACTTTTATTATTGATTTTGTTATTAAAAAGTATAGTAATGCTGATATGATTTTAGACTTTGAAGGTTCAATGATAACAGGTGTTGCAAAGTTTTTTGAAAGCTTTGGAGCGGTAAAAGAAACTTATTTTTGGTATAAAAGAAAAAGAATAATAAGGTTGCCTGAAAGTTTATAAATTACACTTTATTTTAATGACGGAATTAAATAGATAATGTCAAGATATTCATATTTTAATAAATATACAAAGAACACATTTTTTAAAAATTTTCTTACCTTATTTACAGGTTCAGTTATAGGTCAAACAATAGTATTATTGTCCATTCCTATCCTTACACGTTTGTTTACAGAAGAAGTTTTTGGTATATATGCCATATATGCATCGATAGTAATATTATTAAAAACTTTAGCTACACTTTGTTATGAGTTGGCAATCGTTTTGCCAAAACGAGATAAAGACGCTATTAATTTATTTGTATTTAGTTTACTCATTGTATTTTTATTTAGCATGTCTCTTTTTACACTGATAGCACTTTTTCATGATGACATTATATCAGTATTAAAAATTGAAAAAATTTCATTTTTTATTTATTTTGTTCCATTAAGCGTTTTTTTTCTCGGTAATATATCAGCATTAGATTATTGGAATAATAGAACTGATTTATTTAAAAATATATCTATAGGTACTGTAAGTAGATCAATTACAATGAGCGCAACACAGATATTAACTGGATTTAGTTTATTTAATTCTATAGGATTGGTCCCAGGAATGATACTTGGGCAATTTGTAAATTTTGTAGTAATTGCAAAATTGGCATTTAAAAGACTGAAAAAAGATGCAAAATATATATCTATAAAAAGAATGCTGTTTCTTGCTAAAAAATATAGTGATATACCTTTGTTTAATACCATCTTAACTTTCACTAACACTTTATCAAACGAATTGCCTGTAATTTTAATTACACGTTATTTTGGATTGGAATCTGCTGGTGTTTATGGATTAGCAGTTAAAGTATTGAAAGCACCTCCAGGAATTGTTGGACAACCTATAAGCCAAGTGTTTTTTAATAAAGCAAGTAAAGTTTATAATTCGGATGGGGATTTATTTCAGCTTATAAAAAAAACATATAAAAACCTATTTATTACATCCTTAGTTATATTTATTCCCTTATTTTTAGTTTCTTATTTCTTAGATTTTATTTTTGGCGAAAATTGGACAGATGTTGGGTCTTATGTTAGAATATTAATACCATGGTTGTTTGTAATGTTTTTAAATTCCCCCATATCGCCAATTATCGCCATATTGAATAAGCAAAAAACAATTTTAGTCTATAATATACTGCTTTTAACATCACGATTTTTAGCTCTTTATTTAGGATATACCTTATACAATGATATTATAATTTCATTATTGTTTTTTTCGGGGGTAGGAGTATTTTTTAATTTATTGATTCTTATCTACTTTTTAAAAATAGCTAAAGACTCAGTTCATCAAAAAGAGAGAGTTTATAAATAAGCACACGAATACAATGATAATAACATTTACTGGAGATATTAGTATTACAGGATCTTTTATTAAAAAAATGGAGGCAAATGAAGAAATATTTTCTCCTAATATTATTGAAGTGTTTAAAAACAGCAGTTATGTTGTTGCAAATTTAGAAGGTCCTGTTACCGATACTGAACCTGACAGTTCTGATCACATAAAAATTAAAAGCCCTAGTAAAACAATTCAGTATTTAGCTAAGAGAAAATTAAACGTATTTAATTTAGCAAACAACCATATTCTTGATTGTAAAACAGATGGTTTGAATGATACTTTAGATACAATGAAACAGAATAACTGTAGTTATTTTGGGGCTGGAAAAAATGTTTTAGAAGCGTCACAGGCATGTGTTTTAGAACAGAATAATTGCAAAATTGCTTTATTTGGTATCACGGTTCCAAGTGTAAATATCAAAGGAGAAGAAGCCAAGGTATTTACAAGTAAAGAATTAGTTGTTTTAAAAAAGGAAGTTCAAAATTTAAGCAAAAATGTTGATTATATCATAGTGAATTATCATGGTGGCGAAGAGTTTACCAATTATCCCTCTCCTAATAAGCGTAGTTATCTTAAGAAAATATCAAAAATTAAAGGTGTTGATATAGTAATAGCACATCATTCACACACCTTACAGGCATATGAAAAATATAAAGGGAAATATATATTCTATTCTTTAGGGAACTTTATTTTTGATATTCCAGCACACTATCCGTATGCCTATACTAAAGAATCTGCATTATTAAAATTTACATTTTCAAAAAACAATTTTACCTTCGATTGGATTCCGTTTTCTAATGAGAATGGTAAAATTATTGATACTGATTTCTCTAAATTTGAAACATATTTTAATAATATTTCCAATTTCAATAACTATAAACAGAAGTGGAGAGCCGAAGCATATAGAGTGTTGTTCCGTAGGAATCTTATACAAACAAAAGAAGTTAACGCTATAGATACAAGTAACTCTTTACAAGAAAAAACGTTATTAAGGTTGTTGTTTTCTAAAAAGTTTTATACCAAAACGATAGCTGTTTTACAAAGTGATAATTATCGTTCGTTGTATATTAGTGCAATTATCCATAAAATAAAAAGAATAGTATCACGTACTAATCTTTAATTGATTTTTTATATTGCAATGTTATTTCTCGGCTTTATCAAACTATGAGAACTTCTAGAAAAAATGGTAAATATATTTTTAAATAACAACAATGGGTTTTCATGGTTTACTAATGAAACAATTTCCATTAAAGGATGTTTTTTTGATGCTAAAAATCATTTTTATGAAAAGGAAAAAATGATTTTATTTTTTGAAGATATTCTATCTGAAGTCCAATTTATCAATAGAATTAAAGAAGTAAATGGTTTTTTTACAGTACTCATAAAATTTCCGAATAGCATATTTATGGCATCAGATGCAACTAGAAAATTTCCGTTATTTTATTCATATAAAAATAAAGAATTATCTATAAGTGATGACATTTTATTTCTGAAAAATAACTTGCAAATCTCAAAAATTGATAAACAATCTGCTTTAGAATTTAAAGCCTCAGGATATACAATGGGCAATAAAACATTAGTCAAAAATGTATATCAATTGCAGTCAAATGAATATTTGATTTTTAAAAATAAAACTATTGTAAAACAAGGTTTCTTTTTTAATTATGCTACAAAAAATATAAATAAATTAGGGTATTCTAAGCTAAAAGAACAATCAATTTCAGTTTTCGATAGTGCTTTTAGACGACTTATAATTTCATTAAATAATCGTCCAGTAGTATTGCCATTGAGCGGTGGTTATGATTCACGCCTAATTGCTGTGATGTTAAAAAAATACAATTATAAAAATGTTACATGCTATACGTATGGGAAAAAAGGAAATTATGAAATTGAAAATTCAAAAAAAACTGCAGATGCTTTAAATTTTAAATGGATTTTTATTGAATATACGGAGGAGTTAATGAATAATTATATCGATTCCGAAATTTTCAAAAATTTTGCTCATAATACGTGCAAATACACATCTATGCCATCATTACAAGATTATTTTGCCGTAAAATATTTAACGGATAATAATTTGATTGCATCTGATTCTATCTTTATACCTGGATATGCTGGAGATTTATTGGGTGGAAGTCAATACTCAAAAGTTATTCCTAATAATTTAAAGGCATCAGATATTTCAGGCTTAATATTGAAAGAAAAGTTCTTTCATAATAAAATTTCGAAAGACTCAAAAATAATAATAAAAAATAATATTGTTAAACTACTAATCAGTTTTGATATAAATTATACAAATAAAATTCCTTCTACTGTTTTTGAAAATTATGATATTAAAGAGAAAATTGCAAAACTTATATTTAAAGCATCAAATCTCTATACTTTTTTCGGGTATGAACATCGCTTTCCTTACTGGGATATTGAGCTATTAAAATTTTTCAAAGAAGTTCCACCAAAATATAAAAAAGTAAAATATTTATATGATGATGTTTTAAAAAATCATTATTTTGAAATGTTTAATATAAATTTTGAAAAAGAAATTCAACCATCTTTATATAATTTGAATGTTCAGAAAGTAAAAGAAAAAATAAAACCATTTCTTCCATATTTTATTTTAAAAAAATATTTGATAAAAAATGATTGGTTAAATTATAATTATGTAACATCACAAATGATGGAATCTATGAATAGAAATAATCTAAAATACCATACAAAAGTTAGAGTTTATAACGAATTTAATATTCAATGGTACCTTTATTTTTCAATGGGTTTAATTAAACGAAAAAATAAATCATGAAAAAAAATATGTTAAAAAAGAAAATAGATTATTTTCTTTTTAGCTGGATTATAAATCTAGCCTATTCTCAATATTATAGACCAAGGTATGGTTATAGATCTTATTTTAAATTATTTTTTCAATTTTTAATTCCTCAAAAAATATTACGAATAAATGGTAGTGCAGAATGGCCAGTACATTATACATCTAGTGTTCTTAGTGCAGAAAATATTAAAAAAGGAATTATGTGTGACCCTGGAGATAATCCTGGAGTTTATATTCAAGCAAATAATGGTATTATTATAGGCTCAAATGTGGGTTTTGGAGCTGGGACAAAAATAATTTCGGCAAATCATGCACATATAGACCATTCAAAACATGATAAATGCGCTCCAATAATTATTGGGAATAATGTATTTGTTGGAGCAAACAGTGTTATTTTACCAGGTGTTAAAATTGGCGATAATGTTGTGATTGGTGCAGGAAGTATAGTTGCAAAAAATATTCCTTCTAATTCTGTTGCTTTAGGTAATCCATGTAAAGTAATTAAAGTAAAAGACGCTTATGTTGAGAATTTTTCAGAATTTATTTTTAACAAAAAAATTCCTAAGGAGTTTAAATCCTTTTTAGGGAAATGAAAGTTTAATCCTTCTTCTCTTTCGCTTCGGCGGACGAGAAGATAAGGTTTAACCTGCCTGCCGCAGGCTGGTTCTCCGCCTAAGGCGGATCGGAAAATCAGGATGTTTGCATAGCAAGCTCAATTCAATACCTCGAATGCCTGCCTGCGGTATGCAGGCTTGCGTCGAGGTAGTTTATTAATGACCAATTTTTTAGTTAGAATAAATTGTAAACATAGTTTTTTAAAAAATTAAGAGACAACTGTATTCTCTGAATGAGAATATTATTAAAGAAGTAAATGATAACCTTTATTTTATGAATATAAAGCACATATTTTTTGATCTGGATCATACTTTATGTGATTTTGAAGCAAATTCGAAAAATACATTTGAATTTATTTTTGACAAAAACAACATTGATGTTATCTTAAAAGATTTCAGTAATATTTACAAAACGATTAATGAAAAATATTGGAAACTGTATCGTGAGGATAAAGTTACAAAGGCAGATTTGCGTTATGCCAGATTAAAAGAAACATTTGATGCATTACAATATAATATTGATGATTATAAAATTGATATTTTGTCTGAAGATTACATCGAATATTTATCAAAATATAATGCTCTATTTTATGGAACAATAGAAATATTAGAGTATTTAAAGCCAAAATATAAGCTGCATATCATTACAAATGGATTTGAAGAAGTACAACATAAAAAGTTGAAAAATTCATTCATTTTACCATATTTTAAGCATATTATCTCCTCTGAAAAAGCAGGGGTCAAAAAGCCAAATCCAAAAATATTTCAATTTGCATTGGAAATGTCAGGAGCAAAACCAGAAGAAAGTATGATGATAGGAGATAATTTTGAAGCTGATATTATGGGAGCTAAAAATATTGGAATGCATACTATTTTTTGTGAATTTAATGGCGGAAATATTCCAAAAAACGGGATAACTATTTCAAAATTAGGTGATTTAAAGAACTACTTGTGAAAAAAATTTTTGGGTATGTAAAAAAAATGTATATTTAGGATATTAAAACCTAAAATTGCTATAGTTATTCCCCGTTATGACGCATAAACATTGTTTATATCTGTCTTTTATTTTGTTGTTTGTCAACGCTTATTCACAAAACAAACAGATTCTTTATGGATTTGATCAATTACCACAAACCTTGTTGTTAAATCCGGGTGCAGAGGTTGATTATGATAAGCACATTGCAATTCCTTTTACAAATTTTTATTTGCAAGCTGGTGCAACTGATAAAAACATCTCTTATAATAGTATATTGAATAATACTGGTGGATTAAATGAGTTATTGAAAAATATTTATGATCAAAATTTAAAGGGTAATGATTACTTTATAATCAATCAACGGCTTGAAATTTTAAATATGGGATTTAGACTGAAAAATCCTGATTATTATGTGAGTTTTGGGATTTATGAAGAAGTTGATGGATTTTCACAGTATGTTGAAGAGGTTGGGGAATTATTCTTTGAAGGTGATGATAAGAATGGTGATGGAATACCGGAACTGAATCAAACAACTAATTTTAATGAAGTTAATTTTACGGGAGAGTTTCTGGGGGTGTTTCATATTGGAATTTCTAATAAAATAAATGATAAATTCAACATTGGAGCAAGATTAAAATTTCTCTCAGGATCAGTTAATATTAATTCTATAAAGAACACAGGTATCTATAGTTTGAGTTTGTCTAACGCATCATTTGATCATAATTTTAGTGATCTTAATTTTGCCATTAATACTTCAGGAATAATAGATGAATTTGGTAATGATATAACGGGAGGGGTTTCG